>Ga0326728_10006671_pt1 | contig 30777 bp, 21 predicted proteins | sample MB3enrmetagenome_FD_207602 | JGI IMG/M metagenome (GOLD analysis project Ga0326728, IMG submission 207602) | Lab enriched peat soil microbial communities from McLean, Ithaca, NY, United States - MB31MN | ecosystem: Environmental > Terrestrial > Soil > Wetlands > Peat | place: USA: New York...
CGACGAGATCCAGGAAATAACGTTCGCCACCTTGGACACCGGCGGGAGCGGGCGGATTGGTCTGCGAGCCAATCATGCTGCTTGCCAACGAGTAATTGTCTGCCCAGCGCCGGTCGAAATTGGTCCGCTCGCTGAACCATGTTTCGACGACCGGGATGGCCGCAAAGTTTTGGTCATCGGGCACGGGTTTGGGGATGAACGCAGTGTAATCCAGTTGCGCGCCGGTGGCTTCGAGTTGGTGACGATATTGGTTCCACGCGTGCCAGCCGCGCCAGTCTTCTTCGGCATAAAACAGCGCGATAACGGTCACAACCCAGGCCAAGCCAATCAATATACGCCGGACGACGTGGGTTCGTGGCCGCACGGTGTTGTCGAATTTTTCGTTGGAGTTCATGGGCATCAGGTGGTCAGGTTTTCATAATTTCGCTGGCTCCGCGGCTGGGGCAGAATCAATCTCCGTGGCCCGGTGTCATGCGAGTCCGGCGTTTGAATCATTTGCATCAGTTCCCGGCGATTTTCGCGCAGGGAAGCCAGAATGATTTGCGCGGACGGAATTTTCCCTCGGGGAACTGCCGACGCCAAGCCGGCCGAATGGCCGACGTTCAGATTCAAAAGCACAATCACCAGCCACGCCGCACCCATTCCGGCCAGATGCCAGCGGAGTGAAAAAATGAATTCGCGCCAGTCATGGCGGCGGTCTGTGACCACCGGTGAACTAATGCGACGATTTGAAAGCGACGCTACAGCCGATTCTCGAATCGCATCGAGTTTTGGTTCCGCGGCTTGATGTCGTTGGAGCAAAATTTCACGCGGTGTTTTCATTTCTTCTCTTCCAATAATTTTCGGAACGATTTTTTCGCGTAGTGCAATCGTGATTTTATCGTGCCGATCTGGGTTTCGGTAATGCGCGCAATTTCTTCAAGCGAAAAGTCCTCGACGAAGTGCAGCAGCAACGCCGAGCGTTGCGGCACCGGCAATTGATTCAGCAGATGCATAAATTCGGCTTCTTGTTCGCGGCGAATGAGCAAGTCATCCGGGCCATCGTCAAATTCATCCGGGCTGCCGGCAATTTCATCGTGCAGAATCTCCTCGTGCTTTTGTTTTCGCCAGCGCTGAATGCATTTCTGGTGCGCGATGCCGAACAGCCAGCTTCCGAACCGGTCATCCTCCCGTAGACCGCCAATGTGGCGGACCGCCGCGATAAACGTCTCCTGCACGAGGTCGAGGCTCGTTTGCTCGTCATGCACCAGTTCGAAAACATAGACATACAAGGGCAATTGGTAGCGCCGAAAGAGAGTGTCCCAAGCCGCCGGTTCTCCGGCCCGGGCCTGTAACACGGGCAGTTGTTCGCGTTCAGCCACTACCAGCATTTACACCAAGAGGAATGCGCGGGGCGAGAAAAGGTTCAATGGATTTCATGAACCACCCCATCAGCCGGCGCGGTCAAATTTTCGTATAAAATTGCCAAAATTTGGCCTTTTTCATGCTATTTAGGTTGCCAAATTGCTTGGAAATGTTGACAAATATGACCATGTCTCAAGTCGGCGAACAACTTCATGCCGCGCGTGAAGCGCTAAAACTCACCGTGCAGCAAATCGCGGATGCCACCAAAATTCGCACTGACCATATCCGCGCCTTGGAGGAGGGAAATTACGAGATGTTTTCGGCGCCGGTTTATATCCGCGGTTTTGTCCGCATCTACGCCACGCAGCTCAAACTCAACACGGCGCAGATCATGTCCGTGCTTGACGCCGAGTTGAAGCAGACGGAAAAATTCAAGGAACCGCCGCCGCTGATGGAAGAATCCAACACGCTGCTCGATCACGCCATGTTCTGGCTTTCCAAACTGAACTGGCGGGTCGGGTTGATGGGCGGCGGGGCGTTGGTTTTATTGTTGTTGGTTTTGCTCGTGGGTTCCGCCTGGCGCCATCATTCCCACAGCAATTCGCTGACCGGCCTGAAGCCGGCGGTGTATCAATCGGCCGATGCCGGGGAAACCCTGCCGCTGAAATAAAGGCAGAAGGCAGAATGAAGAATTAAGAAGCGCATATTTGTCCGCTCTTTTTCTGCATTCTTACTTCTGCCTTCTGCATTTATTCACATGTCGCTCAAATATAACGCCCGGTTGCGCCACAAATAGAGCACGCCGGAAGTCGCCGTCAGCACGACCGTCACCCACAACGCAATGTCCGCAAACACCGGCACCCAGCCTTGGAGCAGGTGTTGCAGCCAGGACGGCCACTCGTTGCAGGCGTCCATGACGAGCAGGGCAATGATAGCCACGATTTGCGAAACGGTCTTGTGTTTCCCGTAACGTTCTGCCGCCAGCACAACGTTCTTCGACGCCGCCAGCAGCCGCAGCCCGGTGATGGCCAGTTCGCGCGCCACGATGAGGATAACCATCCACGCCTCAACCGTCACCGGCGGATGGGGATTTTGATGCGTGCCTTCCACAAAGGCGATGAACGCCGAGCAGGTCATGATTTTGTCCGCCAGCGGGTCCATCAAAACGCCGAAGTTGGTGATGAGGCCGCGAGTGCGCGCGATGCGGCCATCGAGAAAATCCGTGATACCCGCCAGGCAGAAGAACGACAGCGCCAGCGTGTAATGGAAGGGAACCGGCGTGAACAGCGCCCAGATAAACAGCGCCGTCAGCGCGAACCGCCCGACCGTCAGTTTGTTTGGCAGATTCATCTCAATGAAATCCTCCTCCCGTTCGTCCCCGTCCTCGTAATCGGGAATTTTCGAGGACGAGAACGAGGACGAAAAAATTTATGCCCCGAACTTGTCAAACATCCGCGCATTGGCCTGCATGAGCCGAATTAGATATTTCGCCTCAAACACGCCGAGTGAACCGAGGTTCGCGCCGGTTTCGGTGAAACGTTCGAGCTTGTCCGAACCGCTGAGCGCCGAGTACAGCAGCACTGGCTGCGGATGCCATGAATGGCCCTTGACGGCCACGGGCGTCGAGTGATCGCCGGTGATGGCGAGCACGTCCGGTTTTTTCTTCAGCAAAATTGGCAGCGCAGCGTCGAAATCTTCAATTGCCTTTTTCTTCGCGCTGAAATTGCCGTCTTCGCCGTATTTGTCCGTGTATTTGTAGTGGATGAAGAAGAAGTCGAAGTGGTCGTATTCCTTGAGGTAACGCTCGAACTGCTCGGCAATGGTCGCCGGCCCTTCAATTTTTTTCATGCCGACGAGTTGCGCCAAACCTTTGTACATCGGATAAACCGCCAGCGCGGCGGCTTTCAATTTGTAGCGCTCCTCGAACAACGGAATGTGCGGCTGATGCGCAATGCCGCGCATGAGAAAGCCATTCGCCGGTTTTTCGTTGGCCAGAATCGGCAGCGCGGCCTTGTAAAAATCGGCGATGAGCGCGGCCATTTTTTTCTGGCCGGCATTGCTCGGGTCACGCGGATGTACCGTCGGGATGGCAAAACCCTCGCGATTCGGGTCGGCGTCCGAGAGCGGGCCTTCAAGCCCGTGGCCGCGAAAGACAACGACAAAGCGATGTTCTTTGCCAGCCTTGATAATGACCTCCGTGTCGCCGAACTTTTTGATTTTCACGGCGAGCAGCGCGCAAAGTTTTTCGCAGGTCTCCGTCGGAATGCGGCCGGCGCGGCGGTCGGTGACCATCCCCTTCTTGTCGAGCGTGCAGAAATTCGCGCGCGCAGCCACGTCGCCATGCCGCAATTCCATGCCCAGCCCCAGCGCTTCAATCACCCCGCGGCCCACCTGAAATTCCAGCGGGTCGTAGCCGAACAGACCGAGATGCCCCGGTCCACTGCCGGGCGTGATACCGGGCGCGACGGGAATCATGCGGCCCTGTGCGGAATCTCTGCACAGCTTGTCGAGGTTCGGCGTCGCGGCGGCTTCCAGCGGCGTCAGATAAAGTTGCTCTTTCGTAGCCAGATCGCCGAGGCCATCGAGGACGACCAGTGCGAGTTTGGCTTTGGTTTTCAGCGTCAGTTCGGAATAAAGTGTGTCCAAATTCATAAGTTCAATTCTGCGGGCAAGTATGCAACAGCGTCAACGGTAGAGTGGAACCCGGTCGACGGGACAACTACAAACGGGGGCATAAACGCAACCAGCCCTGGTGTTTTTTTGCTTCGGCATCCCGTGATTTGGAGTATTTTCTTCAAACCAACTGCGGGATGTTTGAACAAGTCATGAATAAACCGGAAAGGATCGGTACTGCGAATCAGCAACCCGGCCACCAAACGACCACTGGGTTGGTGGCCGTGGTGGAGCATCCGATATTAATCTGCCTGGTATTGTCCCTCCTGACATTCGCTGTGTTTTGGCCGGTCAAGGACTACAGGTTCATCAACTACGATGACCCCCTATACGTCACGTCCAATCCGCATGTGCAACAGGGATTGACGCTGGAGAACGTCTTCTGGGCGTTCAACATCGGTTATGCCGGCAATTGGCATCCGTTGAGCTGGCTGTCACATATGCTCGATGTGGAGTTGTTCGGGCCTGGTCCAGCCGGACCGCATCTTGTCAATTTGTTGCTCCATGTTGCCAACACCGTTTTGCTGTTTCTCGTTTTAAGAAGACTCACCCTAGCCCATTGGCGAAGTGCGTTCGTGGCGGCGCTGTTTGCGCTGCACCCCTTGCATGTGGAATCGGTGGCCTGTATTTCCGAGCGAAAGGGTGTCTTGAGCACATTGTTTTGGTTGCTGGCACTGGGAGCTTACGGACAGTATGTGCAAAGGAATACTAAGAGCCAGGTACAAAGTATCAGGAAGTGGGCTTCCCGTGACTATTGGCTTGCGCTGTTATTTTTTGTGCTGGGTTTGATGACCAAACCCATGTTAGTGACTCTGCCGTTCGTACTGTTGCTCCTGGATTACTGGCCTTTAGGAAGGATGCCCGGTTTAACATTCCAAGCCACAAAACCATGGTTTCTCAATTTTCAGATTTCAACGATTTTACGGTTGGCCCGGGAAAAGATCCCGTTTTTTGTGCTGGGTGCAATTTCCTGCATAATCACTTTTGTGGCGCAGAAAAGAGCCGGGGCGGTGACTTCGTTGACGGATTTTCCACTTGGGACGCGGGTTGAAAATGCTTTTGTTTCATATGCCCGATATTTGGGCAAAATGTTTTGGCCCACTGACCTCGCGGTGTTCTATCCGTATCCTAAGCAATGGCCGATCGCACAGGTGGTGTTTGCCATTGTGCTCGTAACGGGGCTGTGCCTTGCAGCTCTGTGGCTTGGGCGGAAGTGGCCTTTTGTGATCACAGGCTGGTTTTGGTTTTTGGGAACCTTGGTGCCGGTAATCGGCCTGGTTCAGGTCGGAATCCAGTCGTTGGCTGACCGCTATACTTACGTGCCGCTGATCGGAATCTTTATCGTGCTGGCGTGGGGCGGCGGCGTAATACTGGCACGCTGGCGTCTGCCGCGAACCATGATCGGGATTACAGCCCTGTTTGTACTTGGCACTTGCGCGATCTGGGCGACGAATCAATTGCACTACTGGCAAAACACTGAGTGCCTTCTTCAACATACGATTGCAGTCACAAAAGATAATTGGATGGCTTACGACGGTCTTGGTATGCACCTCGAACTGAAAGGACGCTTGGATGAAGCGGTTGAATGTTTTCAGGCTGCGTTGCGCATAAAATCAGACGATGTCGACACCCGTCTTAATCTCGCCAATGCTTTGGTCGCACAAGGGCAGGTGGATGAAGCGATCAAGCAATACCGTCAGGTACTTCAAATTGATCCGAACTACACGTACGCCCTGAACAATCTCGGCGGGGTGCTGGCCGGCAAGGGGCAATATCCCGAGGCGATCGCATGCTATGAACGGGCTTTGCGATGGGAACCGGATGACGCAATGCTTCATAAGAGTTTTGGCAATGTCTTGGTCGGGGCCGGCCGCAGTGAGGAGGCAATCAAGCAATACATCGAAGCCATACGTTTTGCACCGGACGACGCGGAAGCCCATTTTGACCTGGGTTCTGTTCTGGCGCAGCTTGGCCGGCGTGATGAGGCCATCGCACACCTGAGGGAAGCGTTGAGGCTTAGACCGGACTATGCGGAAGCCAAACGGGAGTTAGAGGCGCTGATGGCTCCAGTGCCAGAATGATTTCTGGCGGTCGTGTTCTGTTTTAGTTTTTTTCTTCGCCATTACTCTTTTGAAATCTTCTGTCTGCCTCCCTTACGTGAAATTTTCTTGGCTCGCGGTATCTCTTGGCGGTTTAATCCCCTTGCATGAAACAGAAGGCTTATGCCCGTGCGGGCGTGGATATTGATCTCGGCAACAAGGTCAAGACCACGTTGCCGCGATTGCTGGCGTCGACGCACCGGCGCGAGGTGCTCGGCAAGGTCGGCGGCTTCGGCGGCCTGTTCGCTCTGGACCTGAAGAAATATCGTGAGCCGGTGCTGGTGTCGTCCGTGGACGGCGTTGGCACCAAGCTCAAAGTCGCTTTTGCGATGGGCCGGCACGACACCATCGGCGCCGATCTCGTGAACCATTGCGTCAATGACATCGCCGTGCTCGGCGCGGAGCCGCTGTTCTTCCTCGATTACCTTGGCACGGGAAAACTGGAACTGCATGTCTTCACCGAAATCATCAAAGGTTTTGCCCGCGCCTGCGCGGAAAACCATTGTGCGCTCATCGGCGGCGAAACCGCCCAGATGCCGGGCTTTTACCAGAAAGGTGAATACGACGTGAGCGGCACCATCGTCGGCGTGGTGGAAAAATCCAAAATGCTCAACGGCCAGAAAACCATTAAGCGCAGTGACGCCGTCATTGGCATCGCGTCCAGCGGTCTGCATACCAACGGCTATTCGCTCGCGCGCAAAATTTTCTTCGAGCAGTTGAAACTGAAACCAACTTCGCACTTGCCGGGCCTGAAAGGCACAATCGGTGACGAACTACTAAAAGTCCACGTCAGCTACGGCCCGCTGGTGCAAAAGCTATTGAAGAAATTCAACATTCAACATTCAATATTCAACGTTCAACTTCCAATCAAGGCCTTCGCCCACATCACCGGCGGCGGGTTTGTGGACAATATGCCGCGCGTGCTGCCGAAGAATTGTGACGTCGTCATCCGCAAAGGCTCGTGGGACATGCCGCCGATTTTCAAAATCATCAAAGCCAAAAGCGGCGTGCCGGACGCGGAGCTTTATCAAGTGTTCAACATGGGCATTGGCATGGTGGCGATTGTATCGGCGGAAAAGGCGGACGACATTTTGAAATTCATCCGCGCGCAGAAGCACCGGGCCTGGCCGATTGGCGCAGTGGTGAAAGGCCGAGGCGAGACGAGAGTAGAATAAATTTTGGACCGGTGAATTTCAACCCCGTGGCACAGGCCTCTGGCCTGTGTTTGGAAGGGGAAAAGCAGACACAGGCCAGAGGCCTGTGCCACTTAAAGGGCTCGTAAATCGCTAGTAGCTCATCCGGTCCAGTTTCACTTTGCCCCGGAAAATCCAATAGATACAAATCGTGTAGGCAACGACCAGCGGCACACCGATGCCCGCGATGATGAGCATGATGCCCAGCGTTTTTTCCGATGACGCGGCGTTATAAATCGTCAGGCTGTTATCCGGGTTCGGCTGGCTGAAGACGAGATAGGGATATTGGTTAACGCCGAACAGCGCCATCAGCGTAATCATGGTGGCGCACGACGACAGGAATGCTTTCCAATCGCGGCCGTGATAAAATTCACGCGGGATGTTGGCGATGGCCAGCATGTTCACCAGCGCCAGGCTGAACAGCCACGGATTCTCGCGCACGCGCGCCGCCATGTGCGGCACGTACAGCAGCGTAGCCATGGTGGTAATGGCGGCGCAGATCACGAAGAAAATGATGCTGTTCATCGCCCAGCCGCGGAGTTTGTCGTGGAGCGCGCCTTCGGTTTTCATCAAACCATAAATGGCACCGTGCATCATGAACAGCGCCACGGTCGTGACCCCGAGCAACAGCGGATACGGTTTCAGCAGGCCCAAGAATGTCCCGGCAAATTCGCCGTGCGCGTCAATGGGAACGCCCCAGGCGATGTTGCCCATGGCCACGCCGATGAGCAGCGCCGACACGAGGCTGCCGACGGAAAAGCCGATGTCCCACATCTGCCGCCACCAGCGCATCGGCTGTTTGCTACGGAATTCAATGGCCACGGCGCGGAAAATCAACGCGACGAGCAGCAGAATGAACGCGAGATAAAAACCGGAAAAGACGGTGGCATAGACGTTTGGAAACGCGGCAAACAGCGCCCCGCCGCCGGTGACCAGCCAGACTTCGTTGCCGTCCCAGACCGGGCCGATGGCGTTGAGCAACGTGCGCCGCTCCAGGTCGTCCTTCGTGAACAGGTGCAGCGCGCCGATGCCGAGGTCGAAGCCGTCGAGCATCGCGTAGCCGGTGAACAGCACGCCGACGAGAATGAACCAAATCGTGTTGAGATCGAGATTCATGTCTTTTCGTGGTGGGTTAATTCAGTCGGCAACGCCAGTTTGCCGGACCGTGTGAGGTCGGCGTCATCCGGGCCGTGCTGGATTTTGTCATTGAGCAAGTAAATAAAAACCGCAAACAGCAGGAAATAAATGAACGTGAACAAAATCAGCGACGTGAGCACGACGTTCGCTTTGACGACGGCCGACAATCCTTCCGGCGTGCGCATCAGGCCATAAACAATCCATGGCTGCCGGCCAACCTCGGCGGCGAACCAGCCGAGTTGATTGGCGATTTGCGGGCCGAGCACGGAGAAAACCAGAATCCAGAGCAGCCAGCGTTTCTCAAACAACACCTTGCGCCATGAATAAAAACAGCCCAGCGCCGCAATCGCAATCATCGCGAAACCGACGCCCACCATACCGTGGAAAAACAGGAACGATGCCTCGACTGGCGGACGGTCTTGCGGTGGAAAAGCGTCCAAGCCCGTCACGGTTGCCTGCGTGTTATGGGCCACCAGCCAGCTCAACAAACCCGGCCATTGCAGGCCAACAACTTTTTGATCCTTTTCATCCACATAACCGACGAGCGTGAGCGGCGCATTTGACTCAGTATTGTAAAGTCCCTCGAACGCGGCGAGTTTGGCCGGCTGATTTTTTGCCACGCCGCGCGCGCTGCTGTCGCCACTGATCAACTGCAACAGCGAAGCAATCAAACCGACGGTCAAACCAACCCGCAGCGACGCGCGGGCAAAATCGGTGTACTTGTTTTTGAGCACATACCACGCGCTGACGCTCACGACCAGAAACGCACCCGCCTGCCATGCGCCGCACAGCACGTGAAACAGCCGGTCCACCGAGGACGGATTGAACACCAGTTGCCAGAAGTCGGTGATCTCCGCGCGAGTAACGCCGTCGTGCGTCACCAGGTGATAGCCCGCCGGTGTTTGCATCCAGGAATTGGCGACCACAATCCACACCGCGCTGAAATGCGCCCCGAGACAAACCATGCACGTCGAGAAGAAATGAATTTTGCGGCTGACTTTATCCCAGCCAAACAGCAGCACGGCGAGGAAACCGGATTCGAGGAAGAACGCAAAAATGCCTTCCGCTGCCAGTGCGCTGCCGAAGACGTCGCCGACGAAGCGCGAATAGGTCGCCCAGTTCGTGCCGAACTCGAATTCCATCACAATGCCGGTCGCCACACCGACGGCAAACGTGAGCGCGAACACCCGCGTCCAGAACCGTGCCATCTGGTGATAAATGGGATTGTTGGTTTTGAGCCAGGCCGCCTCCATGACGACAAGCAAAATTCCCAGCCCAATGCTCAAAGGCGGATAAAGATAATGAAACGCCACCGTGGCCCCGAATTGGATGCGAGCGAGCGTTAAAACATCCATACCTGCTTAGTTTGCTCGGCGTGAGGCCAGACGGTCAAGAGGCTAAACGCGGAGATCAAAAAATTTTTCAGGGAAAAAATATTTTCCTGATTTCCTGATTTCCTGATTCAATGTCCTTGTCAATGAAACTCCTCGTCATCGGTTCAGGTGGACGCGAGCACGCGCTGGTTTGGAAACTCGCGCAATCGCCACATGTCACCCAAATGTGGTGCACACCGGGCAACGCCGGTATCGCACAGGAGCGGCTGGTGAAAAATGGCACGCCGGTCGAGTGCGTCAACATCAGTGCCGAAGATTTGCCGAAGCTGCTGGCTTTCGCGCAGGAGAAGAAAATCGAACTCACCGTTGTCGGGCCGGACAATCCGCTGGCGCTTGGGATCGTGGATTTGTTCCAGAAAAACGGCCGGCGCATCTGGGGTCCAAACCAAAACGCGGCGCAGTTCGAGTCTTCAAAAGTATTTTCGCAACGGTTCATGGAAAAATACGGCATACCCACAGCCAAAGCGGGAACATTTTCGGTGGCCGGGCCTGCAAAGGCCTTTGCGGCCTCGCTGGGCGGCAAGTGCGCCGTAAAAGCTGATGGCCTCGCGCTGGGCAAAGGCGTTCTCATCTGTACCAATGTCACTGACACGAACAAGGCCATTGACGAAATTCTGGTCAGCAAGGCCTTTGGCGCGGCGGGCGCGAAGATTGTCATCCAGGAATTTCTCGAAGGCATGGAGATTTCGCTGCATGCGCTTTGCGACGGTAAAACCGCCAAATTGTTTCCGACTTCACAGGACCACAAACGCGCGCTCGATGGCGACCAGGGCTTGAACACCGGCGGCATGGGCACCTATTCGCCGACACCGTTTTTAAGCGATGCCGAATTGAAAAGCGTCGGTGAAGCGATTCTGAATCCGTGGCTGCGCGGCTGCACGGAGGAGAAAATTGATTTTCACGGCATTTTGTATCCTGGCCTTATGCTCACGAAATCCGGCCCGAAGGTGCTGGAATTCAATGCGCGCTTTGGCGACCCGGAAACGCAGGTTTATCTGCCGCGGCTGGAAAACGATTTGGTCGAGCTGCTCGACGCGAGCGCAAGCGGCACGCTCGGCAAAATGGAATTGAAATGGAAGCCGGAAGCCAGCGTTTGCGTGGTGATGGCCAGTGGCGGTTACCCGGGCAGTTACGCCAAAGGCAAGCCAATCCTTGGCCTGACCGAGGCAGCGAAACTACCGAATACAAAAGTCTTCTACGCCGGAACGGCATTGAAAGACGGCCAAATCATCACGAATGGCGGGCGTGTCCTCGGCGTGACGGCGCTGGGCAAGGATTTGAAAGCCGCCCAGACTGCTGCCTATGCTGCCGTGGAGAAAATCCAATTCGACGGCGCGCACTTCCGCCGCGACATAGTAGCCAAAGCTTTGTAGGAGTCGAGGTAACGAGACTTGATTGTTAAAACACGAAACACAAGAACGACACGAAATAGTTTTGGCATCTGGGGCGCAGACGGAGTGTTTTGTAGTGCGCCGACAGACCGTAGCAGCGACGGTGCTTGTTTTTATATTTCCAACTGGTTGATGGCTCGCTGCATTTTCAATGTTTCTGCGCCAATGCCGCAGCCTTAGTTATTTGCGCGTTGATGCTGTTGCTCTGCACAATCTCCAAGGCGGCCAATTGTTGCGAGGTCAGGAAGCTGGAGGCCTGATCCAGGATGCGCTGGTTGCTCGCCACCACCTGCTGTAGATACGCATCAATATCTTCCTGCGAGCTGAAAAAGGCCGGGTCCAATTCCCCATCGATGCCGTGCGTCGCGGCATACGGTTCGGCTGCCACAATCTGCGCTAGATGAGCACTTTGATCATCGCTCAGGCCATTGTCTCCCAATTGCTGATTCAGCAGCTTGACCGTGGTTTGAGCCGGTATGGCCTGATTAAATTGCGTGTATTGGGCATACCCTGCCTCGCCCAGCAGCGCTTGCAACTGGTTCTGCATTTCAGTCCTTGTATCGGCCATCGCTTTCAGTGTTTGGACCCGATCCCCGTCTCCTTGTGTTAGCGATGAAGCTAGGTCGGTGCCCTTCAGCAATGCGTCGCCGACCAATTGGGTGAACTTTTCCGTATCCTCTGGTGTGAGGTTCAACTGCTGGACTAACGGGGCATACCGTTCCTTGATTGCTTTCAACTGCTTCTGGTGAATGTATTCCTTCATGGCCGGATCGCGCATCAATGCTGAGAGACCCGCCGAAGGCCGGTTGGTTGCGGCCATGTTTGCAAGAGACTGCCGGAGCGCTCCCACCTCGCCGCGCAATTTCAGAAGCTCGGCCGCTTTCTGGCTGGCCTTCAACTGCTCGTTCTCTGCGATCAACGCCGTCAGCCGGTTCGTCGCGTCGTCACGCTCGTGCTGTAATTGCCGGATTTGTTCGGTCAGTGGCGCTTGTTGTTGCTGGAGGGTTCGAACCTGTTCGCGGAATTGCGAGGCCTGCCGGGCTTCAAAAATTCCCGCTCCGGCTAGCACAGCGACAGTGGCGGTGACGAGAGTTTTTTGCAATGTGGTCATGGCAATCACTTTGGTTGTAGTAATGGCGGTTGAAGTTGAAACAGTTGTTCCGGCAAGGACGGCGGCGGTGGAAATGGTGGCGGCGAGTCCAACTGGCGCGGATTGCACAGCGTTGGCGGAAATCAAGACAATCAATCCGCTGGCACCGACGGTCACATTTCGTTTCGAGAAAAATTCGCGCAGGCGTTCGACCGCGCGGCTGACGCGCTTTTGGGCGGCTTCGTTGCTGATGCCAAGAATGTCCGCCATCTCACGTGCGGACTTGCGTTCAAAATAACGGAGCAATAGGGCATCGCGATCCGGCTCGCTTAGTTCACCCAGTGCGGCGTCCAGATACGGCGCAATGGTGTCCCAGGAAATTTCGGATTCGGCGGTAAGCAATTCGTTCATGGCGGCGGCCTCCTGTTCGCGGGCGCGTCGGCGTACTTCGGTTCGGACGGCGTTGGCCGCGAGATTTTGCGCCGTGCGATGCAGCCAACCGGACAAGACGGGTCGATCCGTAAGTTGATGTGCGCTCTTGGCCAACGCCACAAACGCCCCTTGCGTTACATCTTCTGCCAAGTGCGCGTCCCGGACCATCCGCAATGCCGCGGAATAAACCAAATCAACGTACCGTCGTACGATTTCGGCAAACGCAACCTCTGACCGGCACTCGGCGTAATCGCGTAAAAGCTGTTGATCCGTCGGGCTGTTCACTCACAGAATAGTAACCGCCAAGCATAAAACCGGACAAGAAAAGTGAGAATTCATTTCGCCGTCGCGCACTTCTGCTGCGACATCGCGGCGAAGGCGTTGTGAAATCGCTGCAGCAGACACGAGTCCACACTGAATGAAATAAGCCGATTGATGTCGGTTGCGGCGTGTTCAATTCTGTGGCGGCTGGAACAGTCCGTTATCATTATATTCGTCGTAAAGTTTCCATTCGTCGTCAATTTTCTTCATTACTTCCATTGAGATGACGTTGTGGGGTGTGCCATTAACCTGCGCTTGAACTTCTGCTTGAATTATTACTTCATCGTCGGCGAGCGGAATCTCGCTAAGAATCTGGAAACCAGTCCAATTTTTCGTCTGATTAATCAGGAATTGGGAGCGCTCCGCATCAGATTTACCTTGAACATAACTATTTGTTGCTCCGTTGGCTTCGGCAGGAGCCATGCCATCCAGCCAAATCTTTTCATTTCCGACACTTTTAGCCCAAAGAGCGGATTCAAGCGCTGCTTCCGGGGTGGCGCGGCCGAGAAATTGCAAGGACTCCATTGGGAAAAAATTCGTCGGAAATACTGGCGAGTTCTGTCTTGAGGCATTCTGCCAAGCTTGAACCAGCTTTCCAAGTTCGTTGGTTTGCTGGCGTAACATTCCGATTTCGCTACGCAGTTTGAGAAGATTGGTTTCATTTTGATTTGATTTCAACTGCTCATTTTCCGCCAGCAACTCTGCCAATTGGTTCGTCGCGTCGTCGCGCTGGCGTTGCAATTGCTGGATTTGTTCAGGCAACGGCGCTTGCTGTTGCTGGAGCGTTTGGATTTGGTTTTGTAATTGAGCAGCTTGGCGCGCTTCAAAAACTCCCGTTCCAACGGCGGCGACAAGCACCGCTCCGATTATTGATTTTTGCAGTGTGGTCATGGCAATGGTTTTGGTAACGGCGATGGCGGTGGAAGTGGAAACTGCCGTGCCCGCAAGCGCGGCGGCGGAAATCGTGACGGCCAATGCGGCGGGCGCGGCTTGGACGGCGTAGGTGGAAATCAAAACAACGAGTCCGCTCGCGCCAATCGTCACGTTGCGTTTTGAGAAAAAATCGCGCAGGCGTTCCACGGCGCGGCTCACACGCTTTTGCGCGGCGTCTTCAGACGCGCCCAGAGCTGCGCCAACTTCGTGCAGGCTTTTGTTTTCAAAATAGCGGAGCAGAATTGCGTTGCGGTCGGTTTCATCCAGCGCGGCCATTGCGTCGTCGAGCAGCGGCTCAATTTGCGCCCATTCAGTGGCGGTCGCATTCATGTCGTTCATCTCCACGGCGATTTGCTCGCGCAACCGGCGGCGCGATTCTTTGCGGATGACATCAATTGCTGTCCGGCGCGTGACGGCGTAAAGCCACGCGGTCAGGATTGTATCCGGCTTCAATTTGCCGGCGTCACGCGCGAGATCGGCAAAGACGGATTGCGCGATTTCCTCGGCCAGTTGTGGCGAGCGGACTTGGCGCAACGCGGCGGAATAGACCAAATCCAGATGCCGCCGGACGATTTCGGCGAAGGCGTCCTGCGAATTTTGTTGCGCGAATTGCTCCAGCAAATCCAGATCGTTTGCCGTCATTGTCAAAAGTATATCGCCGCCGCCAGCCGAAATCCGACAAAAAATCGGAATCGCGGTGGCGGGCTATTTCGCTGTAGCGGCGATCTATGACCGCGAAGCTTTTTCAGAAAAGGAATACGGCGCTCATAGCGCACCGCTACAACCAGAATCGGTTGCCGCTTTACTTCCCGGCGTTTGTGAACCATTTTGAGCGGTCATGATACGACGCTTTTTGGATCTGTTGGTATTGACGCTGGCCGGTTTCCTGGCAACGAACGATTCGTTGCACGCGGGAGCGACCAACGCCGCCCCGGATTTCCAACAGGTTTATGAATTGCTGCGGGCGAATCTCGCGGGCATGTCGGATACCGAATTGAATTCCGCGGCGGTGGAGGGCTTGCTGAAACAACTGCATGGCCGGGCAACCTTGGTCGGCAGTCCGGCGGAAACAACAACTTCCCAAAGCGGACCGGAATTGATCAAATCGGCGGTCTTGGAAAGTAATGTGCTTTATCTGCGCGTGAGAGAGGTTGGGAACGGTCTGGTGGATCAATTGGCCGCGGCCTATCGCCAGTTGGCGGCCACGAACAAAATCGCCGGCGTGGCGCTGGATTTGCGTTTCGCCGGTGGCAACGATTGCACGGCGGCGGTCGCGACGGCGGACTTATTCGTGACGAAGAAAATGCCGTTACTGGAGTGGGGCAATGGAGCGGAGGACTCGCAGCCAGCCAAAAAGCCGATTCCTGGCCCGTTGATGGTGCTCGTTAACGGCGAAACCCGCGGTGCGGCCGAGGCGCTGGCAGCGGCGTTGCGCGAGGCGGATGCGGGATTGATCATTGGAAACCCCACGGCGGGCTTGGCGATGACGACCCGGGATTTTCTGTTGAAAAACGGCGAACGGCTGCGCATCGCGACGAATCCGGTGAGACTGGGCGATGGTGTGGTGATTTCCCGCGTGTCGCCGGACGTCGCGGTGACAGTGAGCTTGGGCGATGAGCGGGCGTATCTGAAAAATCCTTATGCGACGCTGGCCCAAAACGACCAGGCCATCGCCATTGGCACCAATGACTTTCGAACGTTTGTGGACCATATGAGCGAGGCCGATTTGGTGCGGCAAAAACTGAAGGATGGCGAAGACATTGGTGCCTCCGTACCAGTGCGCAGCAAATCGCCGCCCAAGCCGGTGATTCAGGACCCGGTGCTAGCCCGCGCACTGGATTTGATCAAGGGACTGGCCATCGTGCGTGGGTCCCGCCTTTGATTTCGGCGTTGACGATTCGCCGTTCGCATCCCACCTTGAGTTGCCGCGTGGAATGAAGACCATCCTTTTTGTCTGCACCGGAAACGTCTGTCGCAGCCCGATGGCCGAGGCGCTGTTTCGCCGGGCCACGAACGAGCGCGGGGAGTTTCGGGTGCTGTCGGCGGGGCTGGGCGCGATGAACGATCAGCCGCCCACATCGCATTCGGTCGCGGCCATGCGCGAGTTGGGCATGGACATTTCCGCGCAGCGCAGCCGGCCATTGACGGCGGAACTGGTGCAGCAGGCTGATTACATTTTCGGCATGACGCACAGTCACGTGGACACAATTGTGCTATTATATCCCCAGGCGGCGGATAAGACCTTTTTGCTGCGCGAGTTTGACGAAACGATCGAATCGTTTGAAAAGGACATCAGCGACCCGATTGGCGGTTCCTACGAAGTGTATGAGAATTGCCGCCATCAAATTGAGCAAGGCATCGCATCGCTGCTGAAATTTATGGAACAACATGAAATTCTATCAGCCCCGCACGGCACAAAGCCTGTGGCCACCATGAACTTTGCCGTGGGCGCGGATCACGGCGGTTATGAACTGAAGGAAGCGCTGAAACAGCACTTGCGGCAACGTGGCCTGAGCGTCGCGGATTTTGGCGCGAAAGCGAAGGATCCCAGCGATGATTATCCCGACTTTGCCCAGCCGGTCGCGGAAGCCGTGGCGGCGGGCCAGGCGGAATTTGGCCTGCTGGTATGTACGAGCGGCGTCGGCATGAGCATTGCGGCGAACAAGGTTCCCGGCATCCGCGCCGCGTTGGTGACCGACGAACAAACCGCCACTCTAGTCCGCCAGCACAACGACGCGAACGTGCTTTGTCTCAGCGGCAAAACCACCACGCCGGAGACGGGCCGGAAAATTCTCGACGCGTTTCTCAGCGCGAAATTCGAGGGTGGCCGCCACGAGCGGCGCGTTCTCAAACTCGAAGCAAACTCGGTCCCGCCGCAATTGCGTCTCCGGGCCGTGGATTCCATCGTGGCCGAGGCGATTGAGCACGAACGCCTGCGCCAGCAGGAAAACATTGAATTGATTGCCAGCGAAAATTTTGTCAGCCCGGCGGTGCTGGAGGCCCAAGGCTCGGTGCTCACGAACAAATACGCCGAGGGCCTGCCGCGAAAACGCTGGTACGGCGGCTGCGAAAACATTGACACGATTGAGCAGCTCGCGATTGACCGCGCGAAAAAATTGTTCGGCGCGGAACACGTCAACGTCCAGCCGCATTCCGGCAGCCAGGCGAATATGGCCGTCTATTTCGCCGTGCTGAAGCCCGGCGACAAGATGCTCACGATGGATTTGAGCCACGGTGGACATTTGACGCACGGCAACAAGGTGAATTTCTCCGGCAAGTTTTTTGAAATCGTTCACTACGGCGTGCGCAAGGACGACGAGCGGATAGATTACGACCAGCTTGCCGCCTTGGCGCGCGCACACAAACCAAAGATGATCACCGTTGGCGCGAGCGCGTATCCACGCGTCATTGACTTTGCGCGCATGGGCGAAATCGCCCGTGAAGTCGGCGCGTACCTGCTGGCGGACATCGCGCATATCGCTGGCATGGTGGCGGTGGGCATCCATCCCAGTCCGATTCCGCACGCGGATTTTGTGACGACGACCACGCACAAGACCTTGCGCGGGCCGCGCGGCGGTTTGATTTTGTGCCGTGAAAAATTTGCCAAAGAGATTGATTCCACCGTTTTCCCCGGCATCCAGGGCGGGCCGCTGGAACATGTCATTGCCGCCAAGGCGGTTTGTTTCCAGGAAGCGTTGCGGCCGGCGTTCAAGATGTATCAGGAACAAATTGTAAAGAACGCGAAGGCGCTGGCCGAGGGCATGAAACGCAACGGCTACCGGCTCGTCAGCGGCGGCACGGACAATCATTTGATGCTCGTGGACGTGGGCGCGAAAAACCTGACTGGCAAGGACTGCCAGATTGCGCTCGACGAAGCCGGCATCACCGTTAACAAAAACACCATTCCGTTCGAGACGCGCTCGCCGTTCCAGGCCAGCGGCATCCGGCTGGGCACGCCGGCGGTGACCACGCGCGGCATGAAAGAGCCGGAAATGGCGGCCATTGCCGACATGATTTCGGAAGTGTTGATGGACATCAAAAACACCGAGGCGGCGTCCAAGGTCCGTCAGCGGGTGCGCGAACTGACGGCGAGATTCCCGCTGCCGTATTGAAGCACAGCCGAGGGGAAAAAGGTCTATGTCTTAACTGCCAAGACCATCTGTTTAAGGCGCCTCTTTTCCCGCACGTTAATTGGATTCCGACTGTGTTTGGTCGGGAATTTGATTCCCATCGGATGACTTATGTATTCGTTGGCCTTGCGTATCAACTATACTCGCGGTTACAAACACTAGCGTATCTCCCTGTCGGATTTTGACTTTTTCGCCAGTCATAGATTGAAGCATTGTATCGCCAGGAACTTGCTTGTCGGAAAGTTTCAAGATCAGGGTTTGGCCATCCCATAAATTTACTGAGGCTGTAGCCTGTCGCTCACGAAATTGAGGCAACACTTCCGGCAGATCAACTTCCTCACCATTGCTCGCGTAAGCGGGCACGGAATTGGTTGAAGGTTGGTAGCCTAAAAAATCTGTCACCGAAGCGATGACTGGCAACGCGATGGTATAATTGTCAGATAAAATCCGGGGAGTTGCATCAAGAATTGGTCCCGTCTCAACCATTTCAGTTTGGGGAATAATGGAGCGTGTTCCGTTTGTTTCCAGCAATTCCATGTTGGTCACCACCGAAATAATTTGGGTGGCTCGCATTTGGAATTGCCGGCCACTGCTTGAAGTCACCTCTGGCGCGCCCAATATCTCCACACCCTGGCGTTTGCTTAGCTGAACCAACAAATTGGTAAAACTGTCGTCATTCATGATGCCGGTGAAGCTGTTATTGGCGGAAGTTTGTAATCCCAAAGCACTTTGAAGGCCAGTCAGCACCCCTTTGGGCAGGAAAACAAATCGTGATTTGATATGAATCTCAAGCGAGGCCGCTAAGTTTGTGTGGGAACTTGTTGCGAATCTACTTTCAAGCTCGGTTCGCATTGCACGATTTTCCTTGTTCAGCGCATCCGCCTTGTCTTTCAACAATCCGACCTCGCCGCGAAGCCGGAGCAATTCGTTGAATTGCTCATCCGTCAGCGATTTGGTTTGGCCAATCTCGGCGAGACGATTGGAAAGGTTTTGGTTGTCCATTTGCAGTTCCGCGATTTGCCGGCGCAACGACTCGCTTTCGCCGCGCAAACGAGTTTGAGTTTGGTGTTGCACCACCATCGCGGTGGCCGCGCCAGCCACGACCAGCGCGCTGATACCGAGTTTGAATTGGGTCGCAGTCATAAATTTAAGCAGTGTGAAGGTTCCGGCTCCGGCAGTAGCAATCGAAGTTGTCGCGAGCGTTGTTGCCAGACCGGCGGGCGCCACTTGAACGGCGTTCGCGGAAATCACAGACGCCAAGGCCGTCGCCGCCGTGATGCCGCGCTTGGCGAAAACGGCGCGGAGTTTTTCCAGCGCACGCTCCACCCGCATTCGCGCGGCGTTTTCATTGAGCCCGAGTTTTGCGCCAACTTCTGCAAATTGCCGGTTTTCAAAGTACCGCAACAAAATCGCTTCACGATCGCTTTCCTTGAGTTCATGCATGACGTCATCGAGCGCCGGACGGATTTTCTCCCAACCCGCCTCCGCCAAAGCTCCGGCGCGGCTGGCGTCGGCCACGGTTCCGTTCGTTGGTTCGCGCATAAACTTTTCCTCGCGTTCGCGCCGGCGGTTTTCCGTCCGCACCATCTTCGTGGCGGCAAAATGAGCACTGGTGTAGAGCCAGCCGGTCAGCGATTCGCGGCAGACCAGCGAACCGGCCTTCCGCGCCAGGTCAGTGAAAACCGTCTGGGCCACGTCCTGCGCCAGGTGCGCGTCGCCGCCGACCTGCCGCAATGCCGCCGAATAGACGAGATTGACGTGCCGCCGCACCAGTTCGGCAAAGGCGTCCTCGGAGCGGGTTTGGACGTACCGGCGGAGCAGTTCGTGGTCCGGGCGTCATGTTCAACTTATAGCACCCGCCGGGGCGGAAATCGCACCTGAAAAAACGGATTTGACACGGAGGCCAAGTTAAGCCATTGTGTGCGTGAGTTGACTGGAAAATTTCCCTTGCCGTATTGAGGACCCTGACAGCCTCGAATGCCCGATTGAGAAATCCATTTTGAACTTTTGCGGTCGCCAGCCGTCCAAGGCGTAATTGTTTTTCACAACGCACAAGGTGCCGGCGGTAATTGAAATCCGGGTCAATTCACCAACTTGATTTTGTTTTATGCCAAGAGTCTCAACCAAAAAGACCAAAGTGAGAACGGACGAAACGCCCGCAGTCGAATCGCCGGAATTGAACGGCGGTACGGCCCAGGAGACCGCCGTCATTGAACCGCCGCCCGCGCCTGAATTGCAGCCGCCTTCCACGCCGGTCGAACCGACCGCCGAGGAACCGAAAGTGGAGGAACGCCGCGGGCCGCAGCGCGACAAAATCGCCGCGTCGCTGAACATCGCTAAATTACAGGCGATGCAGATGAGCGAGTTGAACCACATGGCCAAGGAGCTGGGCGTGGAAAACTTCGGCACGATGCGCAAGCACGAGGTCATTTTCCACATCCTCCAGAAAAATGCCGAGCGCGCGGGTGTGCTGTTTTCCGAGGGCGTGCTGGAAATCCTGCCGGAGGGCTTTGGCTTTCTCCGTTCGCAGAGTTTCAATTACCTGCCGTGTCCGGAGGATATCTACGTTTCCCCGTCGCAAATCCGGCGGTTCGATCTGCAAACCGGCAATCTTATCGCCGGCCAGATCCGGCCGCCCAAGGAAAAGGAAAAATTTTTCGCGCTGCTCAAGGTTGAGGCCGTGGACGGCGAAGACCCGGACAAGGCGAAGGAAAAAACGCATTTTGACAATCTCACGCCACTGTTCCCGGACAAGCGGTTCATCCTCGAAACCGTGCCTGACGAGGTGAACACACGGGTGCTGGACTTGGTTTGCCCGATCGGCAAAGGCACGCGCGGCCTGATTGTCGCGCCGCCGCGCACGGGCAAAACGGTGCTGATGCAGAAAATCGCCAACGCGATTCTCAAAAACAATCCCGAAGCGTACCTGTTCATCCTGCTCATTGATGAACGGCCCGAGGAAGTCACCGACATGGAACGCACCTGCAAAGGCGCCGAAGTCATCAGCTCGACGTTCGACGAACCGCCTGAACGCCACGTGCAGGTGGCCGAGATGGTCATCGAAAAGGCGCGCCGCATGGTGGAGCACAAGCGCGACGTGGTGATTCTGCTCGATTCTATCACGCGCCTCGCCCGCGCTTACAACACCATCCAGCCGCACTCCGGCAAAATTCTGTCCGGTGGTGTGGACGCCAATGCGCTGCACAAACCCAAGCGCTTTTTCGGCGCAGCGCGCAACATCGAGGGAGGCGGTTCGCTGACGATCATGGCCACCGCACTGGTAGACACCGGCAGCCGGATGGACGAAGTGATTTTTGAAGAGTTCAAAGGCACCGGTAACATGGAAGTCCATCTGGACCGCGCCCTGGTGGATCGCCGTATTTTCCCGTCCATCAACGTCGAGCGTTCCGGTACGCGCAAGGAGGAATTGCTCTACCACCCGGACGAACTCAGTCGCATCGTCCTGCTGCGCCGCGCGCTTACCGGTGTGCCGCCGGTGGAGGCGATGGAATTGCTGTTGGGCAAGCTCAAGAAAACCAAGAGCAACATCGAATTCCTCCTGAGCATGACCGTAAGTTGAAGGCGGGAACCAGCGCCAGTGGTTGTATCGGGTTGAAATGCAGAACAAACTGGTGACCCTGCTGCCAATTACAGATAACCAGCTAATAATCTTCCGTTCCTGAGTTAGCCTTAGTTCAACCACCGGCAGTCGGAAGACCGTGCCCGTCAGTGGTCATCCGGTGGAGTTCCATTGTTCCTTTCCCTGATTGGGCAGTCTTTTTAGTTTTTTTGATTTATCAAAGACAATTCCGGCTTTCCAGCTGCAATTTACTAATTAAAACTTATTGTTCTATTGTTATTGAATTAACGTATCTTTGCATTATTATGACAAAAAAAGTAAAGTGTTTGGCAAGAGGAGGCGAGCGGTTATTGGATTATAGCTTAGGGTGGTCATGGTGAAAGGAAGAAACCGGCTGAGAGTTGTAAAGTGGGCCGCCCGGCTGGCTGAAATTCAAGGGCTGGGCCGCCGTTATCTTGACGGTTTCCCGAAATTCCGGCTCGTACCCGTTATGGCCAGGGGCGTTGTCCCCCGGAGGGGAAGACCATGAAGATTTTTGTCGCTGGTTTAAGTTACAAAACCACGCCGGTCGAGGTGCGCGAGCGGCTGACCGTGCATCATTCGCAATTGCCCTGTTGCGGTTGCCGGCTGAAGCTGCGCGGCAACCTTTCCGAGGTAGTGCTGCTTTCTACCTGCAACCGCGTGGAAATTTACGGCGTGACGCCGCGGCTCGATGGAAACGTCAACGAACTTTTCCGGCAACTGAGCGGCAGTGATTTCGATTTTTCTCCTTACCTCTATGTCAAGGAAGGCGACGAGGCGGTGAGCCATTTGTTTTCGGTGGCGAGCGGGTTGGATTCGATGGTGCTCGGCGAAACGGAAATCACCGGCCAGGTCAAACACGCTTATCTTTCGGCGCAGGAGGCGAAACTCACCGGCAAAACTCTGAACCGCGTTTTTCAGGCGGCGCTGCAAGTGGCCAAGGAAATTCGGACCAAGACCGCCATCGGCCGCGGTGCCACCTCGGTGGGCAGTGTGGCGGTGGAACTGGCCGGACGGATTTTTGACCGGGACTTGAGTGAGAAGGTCGTAATGATCATTGGCGCGGGCAAAATGGGCGAGGCCTGTGTCCGCCACCTGGCCAAGCGCGGCGCGCGGACGGTGCTGGTGTCCAATCGCTCCTTCGAACGCGCGCGAAATCTGGCGGCGGAATTTGGCGGTCGCGCCGTGAGCTTTGATGAATGCCGAAAGGCGCTGGCTATTGCGGACATCGTGGTCAGCTCGACCGGTTCGCCGCACATCGTTCTGCATCGCGAGGATGTGGCTTCCGTCCTCTCCGCGCGGCGCAACCGGCCATTGTTTCTCGTGGACATCGCCGTGCCGCGGGACGTCGACCCGGCCGTACAGCAGTTGAACAACGTCTTCCTCTACGACATTGACGACCTGGAAACCATCGTGCGCGAGAACACGAAGTGCCGCGAACAGGAACTGGCGCGCTGCCAGACCATTATTGCCGAACGGACCGCGGTGGTGATGGCCAAAATCCAGCCGGCTTCGGAAAAAATTTATGAAGCCGGTGTCCGCTCGATTTACAATGTCGGAACTGTTCTAAACCCGGCAGGTTTTCAACCGCAAGCGCAATTTGCATGAAAGAGAATCTCCAATTCCAACACGGTAACCAGATATGAAACCATTTATCAAAACTTTCCCGGCCCATCTGATAACGGTCGCGCTAATGACCATGGTTGCCGTAACCGCCGCGAAGGCCCAGACGAATCTTCAACCCCAGATTGTCTTGCGTCCGCTGACGGCGGTGGACGTGAAAACTTACGGCCTTCCCGCCAACTCCGATTACTCGGGCGGCTTGTCCACGATTGGCATTGGCACGCCGGCATATTTGGAAGTTGAGGTGAACACCAATTTTCCCGCCACAAATATTGTGAGTGTTACGTGGACCAATATCAGCGAACCCGCCGGTTCCACCGCCACCCTGACCGCCAGCCCGTTGGGAACCAACGTGCCCATTTACGAACCGTCGGATCGTCTGGCCTATCAGGTGGCCGGTCAGGCCACCGGACACACGTTTGGGCGCACGGTTTTGCGCCCGGACCTTGTGGGACAATACACGGTGCAGGCCACGATAACCACCACCACTGGTGCGACCAATTTGACTCAGACTATCACCGCTGCCACTTACATGGGAATCAATACCTGCGAAGCTTGCCATAGCGGCGGGATTCTGGCGCCGGACAAGTACACAACTTGGGTTCAAACCCTGCACGCGCAGGTGTTCGCCCATGAAATAGACGGTATCGACGAGTTTTCAGGTGCTCCTTTGCGTCAATCCTGCCTCCAGTGCCATACTACCGGTTACGACACCAATGCGTTGGCGGTTGACGGTGGGTTCGACGATGTGGCAAAACAATATGGGTGGACGCTCCCGGCGGTCGCGACCAATGGCAATTGGGTTTCCATGCAGACGAATTATCCGTATGTTGCCAATCTGGCCAACGTTGAGTGCGAAAGCTGTCACGGTGCCGGCAGCCAGCACGCCCTCGATGAGTTAATCTATCCCGGCAGTGCCGCGGGCCAAGCCGCGATTTCGGTCAATTACACTTCAGGTGACTGCAACCAATGCCATGACGATGCCAACTCCCATCCGTATGGCACCGAATGGCTCAATTCCGTTCATGCCGTGACCACAACGACGCCCGCCGAGGAAGCTGAAGCCAATCCCGCCCAGGATACGGTTTGTGTGAGCTGCCATACCGCCATTGGCTTCATAGACCGGATTAACGGAGTCACAAACAATATTGATCTCAGCTATATGCCGATCAACTGTCAAACCTGTCACGAGCCGCATGGCGATACGATTCCAACCAATAGTGTACACATGATCCGGACGATGGCCGCTGTCACACTCATTGACGGTACTGTTGTCACCAATGCTGGCGAAGGCGCGTTATGCATGGAATGCCATCAAAGCCGGATGGAGGCGACCGATGCGGCAACTACCCCGGGAAGCCAATACTTTGGCCCGCACGAAGGCCCGCAAGCCGATATGTTGGAGGGTGTCAATGGTTTTACCTATGGCCTGGCCATCCCCAGTTCGGCCCATGCCAATGCGGTCACGAATACCTGTGTTGCCTGCCATATGCAAAACATCGCCTCGACCGATCCGGCATTCCTCCATGCCGGCGGCCATACGTTTGAAATGGCGTATGATGGTGAGGACTTGGTTGGCGCTTGCCAGCAATGTCATGGTTCGATCACCGCGTTCGACTTCCCGGTGGAAGACTTTGACGGGAGCGGGGTCATCCAAGGCGTGCAGACGCAAGTGCAAAGTCTGTTGAACGAATTGTCCACATTGCTGCCGCCCGTTGGCACGGTCAAAACGTCTCTCTCCATTACTTCCACGAACTGGACCCAGCCGCAATTGGAAGCGGCTTACAACTGGTTGTTCGTGGAGAAAGATGGCAGCTTGGGCGTTCACAACACAGCCTATGCGGTGGGGTTGCTCCAGGCTTCCATCGCCAACTTGACCGGCGTGTCCGTTCCCGGCGGCTTGCCTGACGCCTGGGTAACCAATTACTTTGGGACCGTTAACAACCCCGCCGGCGCGCCTGACGCCATCAACAACACCAACGGCATTCCCAACTGGATGATGTATGCCTTGGGCCTCGACCCGACGCAATCCGGCATCACTGTGCCCGGTGGCGTGGTATGGTTGGACGGCAATAACCTGATTAATTCCGGCGCCACCAACACCATTCACATCTATACGGCTGCAGAGATTTCTTTCAACACAGTGCAAGGTAACACCTATCAAATCCAAGGTATCTCGTCTCTGAGCGGTGGCTGGCAAAACATCGGCAACCCTATTCTGGGCACGGGCGATCCCGTCAGTTATCTGACGCCGACGCGGAACAATCCGCAAATGTTCTTCCGGGTCATAACCAACCCCTAACCGCAAAGTAAAGCTCAACCTGAAACCTGAAACCCCTCCCCTTCAGCCGGGAGGGGTTTTTTATTGCGGAACTTCGCTCGTTGCGACCTGCGCATTTAATTCTAAATTCGCCCGTAAATCGCCAATCGTAAACCTACGGCGTGGTTCCTTTGAGTTGCTGCAACGCCGCAATTTGGGCCTGAAGGTGGGCGGCAATCTCCTGAAGCTTTTCGGTTTCCTGTGCCTGGATTCGTTGCAGGTGTTCCCGGGCCGTCTGCTGTGCGGCAGCAGGCTGGCCATTTTCAGCCTGAACGAGTTGTTCCTGGGCTTGCTTGATTTGAATGCCCAAGTCCTTCGCCGCCGCCGCGAATTTTTTCAACGCCGCTTCGCGGAGAATCTGCTCCCCGTCCGCCAGCGACACGGAAGCAAAGTTGGGAATCGCCTGTTTGACTTCCACAATGGCCGTGGCATCTACCGGCGGATGGGGGGGAACGAATGGCCGGGCCGGGCGACTGGCGTTGACGGTCGGCATCGCGGGTTGTTCGGCGGCGGCCGCTTCACTGGTTTGGGAACTTACATTTACCGTGGCACGAGGGGAGGTGAAGTGAAACCAGAAGGCGGTCGCCGCAACCCCCAGGAGAAAGGAAACCAGCACCAGAATTGCGATTCGAATCTGGGCTTGTTCTCCTGTTTGCGGCTTTTTTCCGGAACCTGCCTGATTTACCGCTGCCGGTTTCATTGTGCGTTCTTTTTGCTTGTGCGCCTCACCTGAGACCGTTTTAACCTGCCGAAGTCCGGCGACACGGGCGAGAAAAAATTTAGCTTTTCCACAGGCCAAGTGCCAGTTTTTGGCCAGCCCAGAACAATTCACGGCAAACAAACAACAATATCGGAATAGCCTCAAATTCAACTCCATGCAAGGCTGCCAGAGAGTAAATGAGCGCCCGATTTGAATTCACAACCCGCTCTGGCTCAGAAGACTGGCCGGTCTGCGGTTGGCCAATTATCACTGGACATCCAAGGACGGCTACTGGCACAGTCAAACATGAATTGCCTATGCAATGGCATTTGCAGCTTATGAAGGTTGTCCAGGCTTTGCTGCTCAAGCGGGTGTCTGCTTTGTTTGTTGTGGTGACCGGTTTACTGTTGACTGGTTTGTCCGGCAGGGCGCAAGGCGTTCAACATTTGAGCATCATCCAGCCGGGAGGAATGCCCGGAATGCCGGTGCTGACAGGCATTCAGCAAACCACTAACGGATTCAAACTGACTTGGGACGGCCCGTCGGGTTATTACCAGGTGTGGCATAAAGTTCATCTGACGGATCCAAGCTGGCTGGCAGTTGGTGGCGATACCAACTTGATCCGCACCGCTACCATCACCACCCTTTACAGCAACGACTTTTTCCGCGTGCTCGGCCCATCTCCCCAATACGGCGGAGCGATGAATTGCGCGTTTTGCCACGGAACTATTTACATCACCCAGACGAATACGCCGCACGCCCAAGCCTTCGCAGGACTCCAGCAAATTCATCAAGATACCAATCTGACGTGCCTGCCCTGCCACACCGTCGGCTATGGATTGCCGACTGGTTTCATGAACGCCGCACAAACTCCGCAACTGGCGGGTGTGCAATGCGAGAGTTGTCATGGACCAGCCGGCAACCACGCGGCCAATCCGGCGTTTACGCCTTGGGTTCCTCAAGTGGAATTGGCCGCGCAAGTCTGTGGCGGCTGTCACAGCGCCCAGCTTGCTCCCGAGGAAGTGGTCGCCCATAACCCGATGGCTTTTGCCTTTGAAGACTGGAGCGCATCGCCACATGGCGCCGTGGTGCCGGACGTGCTTCAATCCATGGCGGCATCCACGAACAATATCAACAGTTGCGGCCGGTGCCATTCGGGTTCTGCACGACTCGCGCTTTTGGATGGCGAAAATCCCAGCGTGACCGATACCAACGATTATAACGTTGCCATCACCTGCGCTGTCTGTCACGACCCGCATACGACTTACGTCTGGACGAATGTGCTGAGCGGGGTGGTGACGAATCCGCTTGATGGCTTTGTCATCACCAACGACGAACTCGGCGCCGTTTACACCAACCAACTCCGCAATCCGCTTTATTCGACGAACGATTATTCCCTAAGCACTTCGGACGTGTTCACGAACAGCTACAATCCGAACATCAATATTTGCGCTCAGTGCCACAACGCCCGCGGTGCTGCCTGGACAGATACCTCCCATCCACCGCATGAATCCGACCAATACAACATGTTGCTCGGCACCATCGGCGTTTTGGGAACGAATCTGACGCCCTATCAGCCGTCCACCCACGCTTTGATGGAAGAGCAATGCGTCTATTGTCACATGCAGACGGCGCCTCCGCAGAGCGGTCCGCCGGCAGTGGCGGCCATCAGTGGCCACAGTTTTACCGTGACTTCCTACCAGGCCTGCACCCAGTGCCACGGCCCATACACAAACGTGATTGCGATCCTTGTCAGCACCACCCAATCAGACATCCTCTCGAACCAGAACGGCACTGGCATTGAACAAGTAAAAGCATTGCTAGACATGTGGGCCACCAATGCGGCGCCAGCAGAATTGCGGACGAACTACGGAACGCTCGCTTGGGAATACACGACGCCGGGTGATCTGTCCGCGACGACGAATTCGGGGCCGAGCACGGCTGACCAAGCGCTGATCCCCGATGACATCAAAAAGGCGCGGTTTGATTTGTACCTGGTGTATTACGACGGCAGTTATGGCGTTCACAACGGACTGTACGCCTTTGCTCTTCTACAGAGCGCCCAATCTTTTGTGACCAACCAATTATCTCAATAGAATGACCGCCAAACCATGTTGAAACGCATTTTTGGAAAAAACAGGCGGTGGCCAGCCAACGGGAAAAATTGGCTGGTGTTGTCGGGCGCCTTGATGGTTCTGCTTTTGGTGGTGATTTCCTGCAGCACCGTGCACCGGGCCGTGGTGGTGCTGCCGAATGTTCCCGGCGCAAACTACGTCGGTTCCGACCAATGTGATATGTGCCATGACGATGTTTGCAAGGATTTCGTCACTGCTGACCATGCGCGGCTGATGGCGCAAGGAACCAACGCGCTGGATGCCGGCTGCGAATCCTGTCATGGCCCGTGCAGCCTTCACGTGGAATCCGGCGGCGATGTGAAACCTCCTTACACCTTCACGTCCGGCCGCGCCGAAACCAGCAGTTATGGCGCGCGTCTCGCGGTGGAACCGGCGCGCTCGGAGGAAACGATTTGTTACCAATGCCACGGCGACGTGCGCGCGCAGTTTCAACTGCCCTTCCATCATCCCGTGCCCGAAGGCCACATGGCTTGCAGTGATTGCCATGATCCGCACAAAGGCTCCGTTTTCCTGGGCGGCGGGACTTCGCAACTTTCGGAAAATGAAATGTGCCTGCGCTGCCATCCCGCCGAGCAAGGGCCTTATGTTTTCGAGCACGAAGCCATGCGGGAAGGTTGCACCACCTGCCATAATCCCCACGGCTCAATCAACGCCAAGCTGCTGAAGGTTCGGGACGCGAACCTTTGCCTGCGCTGCCATTTCCAGCAGGTCCAAAACGGCAGTATTTACATCGGCGGTTCCGACCACACGCAGCGTTTGCAGGAAGGCACCTGCTGGACGGCGGGTTGTCACGAAGGCGTTCACGGTTCCCAAGTCAGTCCGTCCTTGAGGTTTTAATCAGCACGCAAACACCGATGAAAATAAAAAGCATACGCCTTAAGGAGCGGATTCGCTGGTGTTGTGGTGCTTTGCTCGGTGTCTGCGGAAGCGTGCCTGCCTTGTGGGCGGCGGACACCAATGCGCCGGCAGCGGCGACGCCACCGCTGACGCCAGAGCAAATGTTTGAGGGCGGAACCAATGCCTACAACAATTGGGTCGAATTGGGGGCGGGTGGATTTATTACCTCGGGCAACAAGGCTCAGGCGGAGCAGAACCAACAAAGTTGGAACGGGCCATTTGGCGGCATCGAGGATTTTCACTACGGCACCAGCGTTGCCACAAATACGACGCTGGCGCTGGACGGACACGCCTTGTTTGACAATCGCGATTACAAAGTCGGTCTCGATCTCGAACGGCAGAACATCGGTTTTTTGCGCTTCGACTACGACCAATTCCGCACTTGGGAAAATGGCGACGGCGGTTTCTACCCGCCTGTCGGCGCTTGGTATCCGCTCTCGGACAATGCGCTGGCGCTGGACAATGGAACGATTTCTTTCGAGGCCGGATTGCGGTTGCAGAATTCCCCGAACGTGCCGCAGATTACGTTCAAATACACGCACACCTACCGGAACGGCGAGGAACCGTCCACCAGTTGGGGTGACGTTTTCCAACCGCCTAATACGTTACAGGGACTGAACCCTTCCTTTTATTCCATTGATGAGCACAGGGATATTTTTCAACTGGACGCGACGGAACACGTCAAGGCCACCGACCTTGGCGCGGGACTGCGTTATGAAACGGGCGATCTGAATGACACCTTGAACAGCTATGACCTGAGTCTCAGCCAGGGCGCCGCCAACCAATCGAGCGTCTCCTATGATTTGTTCAACGCCCACGCCTACAGCGAGACGTGGCTCAAGGATAATCTCATGTTTTCCGTCGCCTATGCGTATTCCCAATTGAACAACAATTTCACCGGCAATTATTTCGGCACGCTTGACGGCTTCAGTTACAACAATCTGGTTGGAAGTTCATTGGTCCGGGATCACGTGGTTAATCTGAACCTTTATTACAAGCTCCTGAAGAACCTTTCCATCGTTCCTTCGCTGCGCGTTCAAAAAGAGGATTCGGACATCAATGACAGCGAAACTGAAACGTTTCAGGGCGCGACAGCCAATCCATACGGGCATGGCGACCAAGACGATTTGGAGGTGAGCGAGCGCTTGGATCTAACCTATACCGGCATTACGAACTGGGTGTTTTACGCTCGCGGTGAATGGACCGAGGGAAATGGAGATTTGAATCAGGATGGAGGCTTGGTTCTCATCAATGGAAACAGCGAATTCCAATCCGTCCAAAGCCAGATTGACGACAACCGCCTTTTTCAGAAATACACCGCCGGTGTTCGTTGGTATCCGCTCTACCGCGTCAGCCTGGACGTC
>Ga0326728_10006673_pt1 | contig 30775 bp, 20 predicted proteins | sample MB3enrmetagenome_FD_207602 | JGI IMG/M metagenome (GOLD analysis project Ga0326728, IMG submission 207602) | Lab enriched peat soil microbial communities from McLean, Ithaca, NY, United States - MB31MN | ecosystem: Environmental > Terrestrial > Soil > Wetlands > Peat | place: USA: New York...
GTCAACGGCCGGTTCGCCATCACGCGGATAGCTCAGGTCGAGCTTCCCGGAAACGCCAAAGGAGACACGAGCAAATGAAGAGAGGACTGCTATCTATAGGCTTTATGGCCCTGGTCTGCGTTGCGTCCCCGGTCCTCGCCGACGAGACGTGCGGTCCGGCAGGGTGCGATGCCGCCAAGGCCCAGGCCGGTCAGGCAACGGCCCCTCCCGTACCGTCCATCATCCGGTCCGACTGGAAGAAAACAATCTTGCCTCCTGATGCTGCGAAGCCCCCTGCGGTAGCCGCTAAGCCGATGCAGCGTCCAGCGCAGCCTCAGCCCGCGCAGGCCCCAGGAAAGACGCCCGCTCCTGCTGCTTCATCTCGGACGCTCGATTCGGGGTTCAGCGAGCAGGAGCTTTTGCCCGATCCCATGAGCATGGCCCAGAAGGTTTCCCCGGAGATCACCACCCAGGTGCGCCTCTCCAACTCCGACATCAACCGGGTGATCTGCCCCGTGGACATGAAGGACGTGATCTACTCAGAGGAGAAAGGGCTGACGGTCAACCTCTCCGGGAAGAACGCCTTTGTCAAGTTCCTCGTGGCAAAGAAGGACGGAAAGGAGATGTACTCCATGACTCCCTCGGAGCTCTATTTCGTCTGCGACGGCCAGATATATACGATGATCGCCATGCCTGCGCGCGTACCCGCCCAGACGGTCCAGCTCGTGCAGGGCAAGGCGGGGACGGCAAAAAAGAATATGGATCTCTACGGGGAGCTGCCCTTCGAAAAGAAGATCATCGCCATCGTGAAGAGGGTCTATACGAACGACGCGCCGGATAGCTTCACGAAGACCGTGGTTGAAAGGAAGATGGACGTCTTCAAGGACCTCGAAGTGATACTCCGCTCGATCTACTCTATCGAGGGAGAGGGGCTGCGCGTGAAAGAATTCGAGGTCCGAATGTCGCCTGCGAGCGCTTTAGACGCCATTTCCTTCAAAGAGAGCGATTTCCTCCGAACGGAAATCTCTCTCCATCCCGTGGCGGTAAGCGTGGAGTCCATGACCCTGAAGAAGGGAGAGACGTCGCGCGTTTTCGTGGTGGAGCGGAACGAGGGAGGACAGCCATGAAAGAAAAACTCGTGAAGATGTGGGAAACCCTTAAGCCCGAACAGAGGAAGAAAAGCATCATCGCAAGCGTACTCATCGTGCTGACGGTCGTCGCCTTCGGCATCTACAAGAGCACCAGGGGGAGCGCCCCGCCTCCGCCGCCTTCCGCCAAGAGGGAAATCAACCTCGGCGCGGGGGACAGGGACGTGCTCGAGAAGTCCCTCTACAACGAGTCGACGAAAGTCATCGACGACATGAAGAGCCAGATGGAAGACCTCCAGAAGCAGCTTAAGGCGGTCCAGGAGGCAAAGGAGACGCCGGAAACGCCGTCGCTGCCTCTCCCCAATGCTGGGTCCGGCAAGGGTCTGTCCGGGCTCATGGCGAAGGACAAGGGGCGTCTGCCGGTCCCGGAGCCGCCCATGCCGGCACCCTCAAGCACGACGCCGCCTCTTCCCCCCGGCGTCCCGCCGTCGCCGGTGCAGCAGCCAGGAATGCGTGCGTCCCTTCCCGGCGCCGTTGCGGCGCCCCCCAAGCCCGAGGTCTACGGGGGCATTAAAGTCGTCTCCCAGACCGAGGGCGACGCCAAGAACGATGCTAAAAAAAAAGACGGGATGAAGATATACCTTCCGCCTTCTTTTATGGAGGGGACGCTGCTGTCGGGTATGTACGCGCCGGCCAATAGTGGGGGGAAGGGGGAGCCCCTTCCCGGCCTCATACGGATCAAGAACCTCGCGATCCTGCCGAACTCGGTAAAGGCGGACCTCAAGGGATGCTTCGTCATCGTCGAGGCCCAGGGGTCCCTTTTCGACGAGCGCGCGCACGTCCGTCTAGACACCCTCTCATGCCTCGCGAAGAACGGGGAATCCGTCATCGACCAGAGGGTTAAGGGATACGTGGTCGACCAGGACGGCTTCGTGGGCCTCAGGGGGACGGTGGTGTCAAAGATGGGCGCGGCCGTCGCGCGGAGCCTCTTCGCTGGTTTCGTCGCGGGCTTCGGCGACGCGGTGGCGCAGTCGACGACCATCACCTCGATAAGCCCTCTCGGCACCACCCAGACATTCAACACCGACGAGGCCGCGAAGGCCGGGGTGGGGAAAGGCCTCTCCCAGGCCGGGCACGACCTTCAGAGATTCCTCCTCGACCTCGGGAAGCAGGCCATCCCGGCGATCGAAGTAGGAGCGATGAGGCCGGTGACGGTGGTCATCAGCGAAGGGGTGGATCTGGAGATAAAGGAAAAAAAGAACGGGTGCCTGAACGGAGACGCCGCGTGCGCGAGCCCGGTGTTCTGATTCAAGTGGAGGAGAAGATGTATAGATCATTCTTTGCAGTCTTAGCGATAGTCCTTCTCACTTCATGCAACACGGTGGGGAACACGATCAACCCGTACAAGTCCAACTTCAACTGCCCCTACAAGGAGTCGGGCAGATGCATCAGCATGACCGGCGCCTATGACGAGTCCAGGGGCAACCAGCCCGTGCAGCCGGCGAAGTCTAACAAGTCGACCTGCGCCGGGAACGGCCAGGCGGACCTTGGCCAGCCCACGAACAACGAGAAAGCCTATCAGGAAGGCGTCTACAAGAAACTCGCCGGTCTCCTCGAGGAGCCGAAAACCCCCCTCATCGCGCCGCCCAAGGTGATGCGCGTCCTGCTTCTCCCCTACAAGAACGACAGGGACCTCTACATGTACCGCTACGCCTATTTCGTGGTCGACGACTTCCGGTGGGTCCTCGACGGCAACCCTGCAATGGAGGGAAGGTAAGATGGCGCTTACGAGCAATCTGCTCAAAAAGGTGCTCGGCGTCGAGGGGCTGACCTTTCAGGACCTGAAGGACGAAACCTACAGGAAGCGGTTCTCTCACTACCTCCCCTGGATCACCTACGATCCGGAAACCAAGGTATACGGGTGCTCTGACGATTCGGTGGGGTTCATCTTCGAGTGCTCGCCCTTGGCCTTCGCCGGGGAGCAGGCGATGGAGACCCTCGAAGGCCTCGTGCGCCTCAACGTACCTTCCGGCTCCGTCATCCAGTTCACTCTTCTCGCGGACCCCTACATCGAGCCCTACTTAAGCGCGTACAAGGCTCTGAAGACCCGGGACTCAGACCTCACAAGAACTTCGGCCGAGCGATTCACGCAATTCCTCGCCGATGGTCGGGAGGGACTCGCCAAGCTCAACAGCATCCCGGTGCGCGATTTTCGCTTGGTGGTGTCGGCGAAGCTGCCCTCAGGGGGCTCCGATGTCGATCTCAATGATACGAGGAACACGATCTTCGAGATCCTCGGCGGAGCGAACCTCTTCCCCGCCCCCATGGACGCGGAAGACCTCATCCGGTGGATGCGCCGTCTCTTCAACGGGGAGGACTACGGGGGACAACCCTACCGCTATGACGACTCGAAGCCGATCGGGGAGCAGATCATCTTCGCGGAGACGCCGATCGTGAAGTCGATGAAGGAGCTGTGGATAGGAGGAAGGTGTTTTCGGTGCGCCACGCCCAAGGAAGTGCCACCCGAGGTGAACGCGGTCCAGACGAACCAGATCTTCGGGGGCGTATGGGGCATCCAGCAGGACGTGAACCAGTACAGGACCCCATTTCTCTACACGCTGAACATCATCTACTCCGACCTGAGGGCCTGGCTCCACACGAAGTGCAACGCCATGCTCCAGCAGAAAGGGGTCGGCTCGTTTGCCCGCCAGCACGAGGCAAGAAAGGAAGAGCACATGTGGGCGGCCGGCGAGCTCGAGTCGGGGAAGAAGTTCGTGAAGGTCATGCCTATCCTCTGGGTCTATGGAGCGACCAGGGACGCGGTGAGCGAGTCCCTGGTCAGGGCGAAGAGGCTCTGGGAGGACTGCGGCTACCGGATGCAGGAAGACCGGGGGATCTTGCCCATCATGTTCCTCTCATCCTTGCCCCTCGGGCTCTACAACGTCGGCAGGAACGTGGACAACCTCGAGAGGGGTTTCGTCGCGCCGGCAAGCACGGTGGCGGTCCTTCTTCCGGTGCAGGCCGACTTCGCGGGAGGAGGAGCGCCGTATCTCCTCCTCGCAGGGAGAAAAGGACAGCTCTGCACCCTCGACCTGTTCGACTCCCGCGTGAACAATCACAACGCCTTCGTCGCCGCCTCCACCGGTTCCGGCAAGTCCTTTTTCGTGAACTGCCTGACCTACAACTACTTCGGGGCTGGGGCGAAGATCCGGATCATCGACATAGGAGGCAGCTACAAGAAGATGACGCGCGTGTGCAATGCCCGCTACCTGGATTTCACGGACGGCATGTCCATCAACCCCTTTACGCACATCGTCGATCCTCAATTTGACCTTCCGGTCATTGCCCAGGTGGCGGCCCAGATGTGCTACTCCACCTCAGAGAAACCCGCGCCCACGGAAATAGAGATGCGTCTCTTGATGGACGCCGTCACCTGGGCGCACAGGACCTATGAAGAGGATGCCGAATATCACCACGTCTACGAGTTCCTGCGGACGTATCCTGAGAAGGTGGGAGCGCCTTCCGGGAATGCGACGTTCACGACGGAGCTTGAGGTGACGGCCCACCGGCTTGCCTTCGCCATGGCGGAGTTCTCCAGGGAAGGCCGGTACGGCGAGTACTTCAACGGGCCCTCCGGGTTCAACATCCACGACGACGACTTCGTTGTTTTGGAACTGGGCCATCTGGAGCAGCAAAAAGCACTCTTCAACGTGGCGGTGCTCCAGGTGATCAACGCGGTCACGAGCGATTTCTACCGTTCCCGGAAGGACGAGAAGAAGCTCGTCGCCTTCGACGAGGGATGGCAGCTCATCCGCGACAACGCGATACTCGGCAAGATCATCGAGGACGGCTACCGCAAGGCCCGGAAACACTCGGGGAGCTTCAACGTCATCACCCAGTCGGCGACCGATCTTGCCCTGTTCGGAAGGGTCGGGAAGGTCATCGATGCGAACTCCGCGTTCAAGTTTTTCCTCCAGGCCGACGACGTGGAGAAGGTGGTGAGGGACGGCGTGCTCGAATACGGCGAGTTCGAAGCGGCCCTCCTGAAATCGGTAAGGCGGAACAGCCCCAAGTACTCGGAGATATTCTTGGACACCCCCTTCGGGACCGGCGTCGCCCGCCTGGTCGTGGACGACTTTTCCCGGTACCTCTATTCCTCTTCTCCCGACGATAACCAGCGCATCGAAGCGGTCATGGAGGAGAAGAGTGTGGGCTACAGAGAAGCGATCGAGATAATCCTCGACCGCGGGAAACGATAGGAGATCCTTATGGACGCCGGTTCGCGGTTCAGGCCGCATCTCCTCCTCTTGCTCATGTGCATCGCATTCCTCGCCGCCCCCAGGGAAGGCCTCTCCCAGAGCGCGAGCGATCTCGGAGCAGCCCAGGGAAACAGCGTCCTGAACCTGTACGGATCGAAGAGCGGGATCACGAACAATGTCTCGAACCCCCTCACGTCGAGCAACACCCCCATGACAACGATAGACGGCACAACCTCGTTTTCCGGACAGCTCCAATGCCCGAACTCGCAGCGGTTCATGGAGGTCCTCATCCAGCCGGGAGCGACGGGAGACATCACCACCTTCATCGTGAGCCAGGATACCAATTTCGACGGCAACCTCGACTATACCTATGAAGTGCCCTTCCCCGTGTCGGGGCTCTGCGCGAACGGGGTCATCGCGTGCAACCCGGGGACATGGAGCAACTGCCAGACCTACCAGTGGGCGTCGGACTCATCGGGAAGGGTCTCTCTTCAGGTTGTCCCCCTCACGGCCCTCGGCGGCTGCTTCTGCGTCAACAACTCGTGCGGAACGAATTTAGTCTTCGCCAACACCCCCACCATCATGAACGTCATCGGTGGAGGGGTGGCGGGGGCCATACAGAAGAACGACCCCAGGTACGCCATCAGCAACGTCGTGATCGACGGCATGGACGCGACCTATTACGGCCAGAACTCGGGGGGGTGCATCGCTTCTTCCTCCTCGCCCGCGAATGCCGAACAGTACTACTACAACCCGGGCAACATGTCCTCCGACGCTGCGGCGCAAGCTGCCGAGCAGGCCGCTGTTCCGACGAGCGTCTACAGCACCCTCAAGACGTCGGACGCGGCGGGCAATTACCAGACAGCGACGTGCACGATTGCAAGGGGAGATGCGATAGCGTGGGACACGAACTACCAGTGCTTCATGGAGTCCGGGATCACCAACGGGTGCTCCGTTTTGGAGAACAATTCTAACTGTCAGCTCCAGAGCGAGAACATCGACGGTGTGACGACGGTCAGCAATTACATTGCTACGGGTCTGGAGCCCCTTTCGTCCTGTCAGCCGCTCTCAAGCACCGTGTCCGCAAGTTGCGAGTACTCCTGCCCCCTGGGCGTCGAGTATCCCTGCACGGGAACGACTCCCACGTGCACGAACGGAAGCACGGTCGCGAACTGCGCGCTCATGAACCCCATCGTGGGGTATGGGGGCTCGTGGAGCGGCTGTCCGTATCTGGTGGGTTCGGGCAGCGCGCTCTATTTTATGGAACAAAGCAGCACGCCGACGTACACGTGCCCCCTGGGCGATTATCCTTGTTACGATGATGGTTGGGGCGACGTGACGTGCTACGACGATTATTGGAACAGCGCCGCGTGCGACGTAAGCTACCCGCCCGTTGCAGCCGGCTCTCTCCAGTTCATGCCCGGCGTTCAAGTGTGGGGAACAATAAATACAAACGCGGACGGCAACTGCTGGAGGTACAACTGGGTAACGGTCGCGGGACCGGGAACTGACCCTTACGGAAACCCCTACGATTCGGCTGTAGCCGTGACCACCCAATATGGCGGCTACACGGGATGGGTGTACTTCAAGGGCGTTACCGCCTCGGGCGGCGGAAGGATCGCCGGAGAATGGGGCAGCGTGACCGTCACAGCAGGCTCGTCCTGGGATCTTTACACCACCTACCTTTCCTATCACGGCCTCGGCACAGGCACCGGCTCCGTCAACTTCTCTCCCAACATTTGTCCCATCCCCGGAGCATCGGCCTGCGTGGGCGTACCCAGCTTCTGCAGCAAGAGCTGCTCCGAGAATGACTGCGAGCAATGGTGGACGAAGACGAGGACTTATACCTGCACGACGAGCGGATACGACTTCTCGGCCATACAAAAGCGCGTATCGACCATAAAGCAGTCGGCCCAGGACAATACCTCGTCGATGTCCTACAACGATTACTATCTGTCGGGTTCCACGTGGACAACGGGGAGCAGCTCTTATGCGACGAGCAATGTGTACCGCGGGAATGTCGAGAGCTGCCAACAGGCGTGCAAGACGGCGATGAACGTCAACAACACCTCGACGAACGTCGCCTACAAGAAAAGCGATGTCTCCCTCGACGCGATGACGCCCGCCTACTATTATCACGCCTGCACCTCGGCGGGATGCCCGGCCGGCGCGGGCGAAACGGTGGTCACCGACTGCCAGTGCATCGACGATTTCGCGGAAGCGGCGGTCATCATGCAGATCCTGAGAAAAGGAGCGCAGGACATCATATGCAGCGACGGAACGGAAATAGGTCTTCAATGAGGATACTGCTCTTTGTCTGCGCCGGGCTTCTTTTGGCCGGACCCGCCCACGCCCTCGTGTGCGGGTTGGACCTCAACAATAACGGAACCATAGACCAGGGAGAAACGGCGACCTGCATCGGCGACGCCGGCACGCTCTGTCCCCTCGATGCAGTCGCGTGCCAACCTGCGGAGAGCGCGCCTGCCTGTCCAACTGGCGGTTCCTACGTCTCTGCCGACGATCAATGCGAGGCGGCCTCCTGGACGTGCGGGCTCGACGGATCGCAGTATAAAAGCCAGGCGCCGTGTACGACGGCGTGCTCCCAAACGGCCGCCTGCACGGCGGGAGTATGCCCCTACGGTTCGTCATATACATGCGATACCGGTAATAACTGCACCAGGACCGGGTCTTGCGCCCAGGCCTGTCCAAGCGGCTATACCCTGAGCGCGGGCATATGCGCCGTGGCCGTTACCTGTGCCAAGGGCACGTACAGCTCCACCGCCAAGGCGTGCATCGACAACACCTCATGGGTCTGCCCCCATGGCACTGCCTATCCCTGCCTCAAAAACGCGGGGAGCTTTGAGTGCTCGACGGCGACGTGCATCGATCCCTCCACGGCGCAGACCACGACCGTAAGCACCGCGATGCTCCAGAACAACGGAGCGACCGACGCCTCCGGGAATTGCCTGGGCACCATATACATCTTCACCGGTAGGAAGATGACTTGCAATAAGTCGGGCGTCCAGTCGGGGTGGAAGAACTGCTGCCAGGCGGGGTCGACGACCTTGGGGGAGGACGTGGGGAGCGCGGAAAGCCTGTACAGCGGAGTGAATGCGATTTCTAACATATACCACCTCGGCCAGATCGCGTACTACGGGACTGAAGTCTTGAATGGCACGGCGGTGAACGTCACGAACTTAAGCACGAGCGTCCAGGGCGCCCTGCAGGCGGTGGCGCAGGGCGGAAGCCTGATGGACGGATTCACGGCATATGCGGAAGCTACGTTCCTTGATCCCACAACTCTCGCCTTCATGGCGGCGGCGTATATGATACAGGAGTTTCTCTTGTCCGGGAGCTGCAGCCAGGAAGACCTGGAGACCGCCATAATGGACGCGGCGGGCCGGTGCCACAGCCTGGGCACGTACTGCACGGACAAGTGGCCCCTGGTCGGGTGCGTCCAGAAAGCCGAGGCGTTCTGCTGCTTCAACTCCAAGCTCGCCCGCATTATACAGGAACAAGGCCGGCCACAGCTCAAGTCATTCAACCCGAACCCCTGGGGCGTCGCTACCGACGACGGCCCGGCCAACGCGGACTGCCGGGGATTCACTTCGACGGAGTTCCAGATGCTCGACTTCTCGAAGATGGACTTGTCCGAGTACTTCGGGGACATTGCGACGCAGGTCCAGTCCGCCATCCAGCAAAACGTATCCGGTAAGATAAACAGCTACTACAATAGCATCCAACAACAGCCATAGGGGGGGATTAGTTTGAAAACCGTTGTCTCGTATGTTCTGTCGACCCTGGCGCTTGTGGTCCTTCTTCGACCCGGACGGTGTAAATGACGGCGAAGGAACCTACCATACGTTGCGTCCTCGTGGCGGCATTACTCAGCCTGTCCGTGACGTCCACGGCCATGGCCAGGGATCTCGGCACCTTCGGCACAGTCTACGACATCGTCGAGAAGGACGCCATCAAGGAACTGGAGGAGAAGGCGAGGTCGGTCGATTTCTCCAGCGCGGTGGACAGAAACGCCCTCGTGAAAAAGGCGAGGAATTTCACCCCGGAGGATGTGAATGAGATGAAGGCGATCGGTCCGGCCCGAAAGGACCGCACATTTCTTGTGGACATGACCTACACCCTGGAGAGGGACATCAAGGACGACAAGGGAAACATCGTGTATCCCGCGGGGTATGCGTTCAACCCTCTCAGTTACGTGTCCTATCCCAGAACCCTCGTCATCCTCAACGGGAGACGGCCCGAGCACATCCGCTGGTTCGAGGAATCATCCTACTCCAAGGATGCTCAGGTTACTCTTCTTCTCACGGACGGCTCCTACAGCGAACTGTCCAGGTCACTCAAGCGTCCGGTATTCTACGCGAGCACCAAGCTGATCGAGGTGTTCCAGATCGAGGCGGTGCCGTCGGTGGTCCGGCAATCGGGTACCTACATGGAAGTGACAGAGGTGCGGATACCTCCCAAGCACGTAGGGCAAGGCGATAATCCGGCATCAAAAGGGAATTGATGTGGAGATCGAGGCCCATTGGGTTCATCAGGGCGCCTTTAACACCCTCACCCCGCAGGGCCCGTCGAGAGGATGTTGTGACAGCCTTCTTTCTGGTTTTGGGTTCTTAGCCATTGACGCGTTCGTCGACAATGATAGGAGGAACGGTTTGCCCGGTTGCAGCATCCCGAGGAGACCAAAATATACCTGGGCAAATTCGACACTGTATGGGATTTGCGGCAACCCCTCGACAGGTGAAAGAGTGCAATATTCCTGAAGCGGGGGCCACGGGCTCGGATGGCCCGACTTTGGATGCAACAAAACTGCGGGAGCAGTCTGTGGAAGGAAGGGATGTATCGTGGTGTCCGCCTTGTTTCCCGATGCGTCGTGGCCGACCGTGCTTGTCCGAATACTTTTATTTCTGGAGGCCGGAAGTGTCCCGGCAATGCGAAAAGAACATGACAGGGAAAAGCCCACGCCCCACGACGAGGATGGCAACATCGACCGCAAAGATATAGATTACTGAAGTACCGCCATCTACCCTGCTTGGAGCGATGTCGCTCGTTATCGCAAAAGAGCGGGGACCGGGGCAGCGGTCGTAATTGCATTCCCCTTTTTTATTGTTCATGCACAGAGGGAGCTTCACCGTGACACGCCTCTCAAAAATCAGTCTTGAGAACTTCTCCCCTTTAAGGGCCATCGTCCACAGGAGCGCGGTCACGCAAAAGGGCGCCGGCGAGGATGCGCCGCTGCGGTCTGACCTGTTCAGCGCCTCGCAGATGGAACAGCACGGAAGGACCCTTGCGGCCCTGCACGCCGTGGGCGAGGATCGTGCCCCGGAGAGGTTGTTGGCAAGGCTTGCTGCAAACGAAGCCGTCCTTCTCGAAGTCCGTGACATAGTGGCTGAGGCCGTGAAGGCAAGCCGCAGGATCACCCCGGCCGGGGAATGGCTGCTCGACAACTTCTATCTTATCGAGGAACAAATTAGGGCGGCGAAGAGGCTCCTGCCCAAAGGATACGCCAAGGGGCTTCCCCGCCTCAAAGACGGCCCGTCCAAGGGGCTTCCCCGCGTATACGACATCGCCCTGGAGACGGTTTCCCACGGCGATGGCCGGGTGGACCCGGAGAGCCTCGAAAGCTTCGTTGTGGCCTATCAGACGGTTGCCACGTTGCGGCTGGGCGAACTATGGGCAATTCCCATCATGCTCCGTCTGGCATTGATCGAGAATCTCAGGCGGGTTGCGATGCGGATCGCCACTGACAGGATCGACCGGAACCACGCCGATTATTGGGCCGACAAGATAACAGAGACGGCAGAAATTAACCCGAAGAGCCTGATCCTGACAGTTGCCGACATGGCCAGGTCAAACCCGCCGATGGTCAGTTCCTTTGTTGCCGAGTTTACCCGTCGCCTCCAGGGACAGGGCGCCTCTTTTGCGCTCCCTCTTACCTGGATCGAGCAGCAACTTTCCGGGTCGTACCTGACGATCGAGCAGTTGGTGCAATCGGAAAACCAGCAACAAGCGGCCGACCAGCTTTCCATGAGCAACAGCATCGGGAGCCTGCGCTTCCTCGCCGCCATGGACTGGCGTGAATTCGTCGAACGAATGAGCACCGTCGAGCGGACCCTGCGAGCGGACCCTGCCGGTGTCTATGGCGGAATGGATTTTAGCACGCGCGATCGATACCGTCATGTAGTGGAGGAGATAGCAAAGAAGAGCGGCCTTGCCGAAGACGAAGTGGCCCGTGTTGCCATCGGTCTTGCCGGGCAAGGCGCCACCGGAACAAACGGTGATGACCGGGCAAGGCATGTGGGTTTCTCCCTCATCGACGGGGGGCTTCCGCAGCTCAAAGCCCGCGTCAGGGCCAGGTCGTCCTTCGTTGACATGGTTCGAAGCACCGGCCGCCGATTTCCCTTGTTGCTCTACCTCGGCTCGATCTTCTCACTTGCGCTGGTCTTCGCCGTCGGCGTGGTCGCAGAGACCGACTCCCACGGCTTGCGCGGCCCGCTTTTGTGGATCGTCGGCGTTCTCTCGCTTTTCCCGGTAAGCTCATTCGCCATGACGCTCGTCAATCTCTTTGTGACACGTCTTGTCACCCCGCATCCGCTGCCGCGAATGGACTTCTCCAAGGGGATTCCTCCTGAATCGTCCACTCTGGTCGTAGTCCCGACTATGCTGACGAGCCCTGAACACATCGGACATCTCGCTGATGCCTTGGAAGTCAGGTTCCTGGCAAACCGGGACGACAACCTGCGGTTCGGCCTGCTTACCGACTTCCTGGATGCCCCCGAAGAGAAACTGACCGTGGACGAAGCGCTCCTGTTGCTGGCCCGGCAAGGTATAGAGGCGTTGAACGACAAATATAGGGGCCCGGCCGGCGATCTCTTTTTCCTGTTTCACCGCCCCCGTCTGTGGAACCGGCAAGAGCGAATCTGGATGGGCTACGAGAGGAAGCGGGGGAAACTCGCGGAGCTCAATGCCCTTCTCCGCGGAGGCGGAGGCGACGGATTCTCCCTCATCGTAGGCAATACCGCAGATCTGTCGCACGTCAGATACGTCATCACCCTGGACACGGACACGGAGCTTTCGCGCGATTCGGCCCGGCAGCTCGTGGGGGCAATGGCCCATCCCCTCAATCTTCCCCTTTACGACGCTTCGAGGGGGCGTATCGTGGCCGGATACGGCATCCTTCAGCCACGGGTGGCGATAAGCCTGCCCGGCACGAACCGGTCGCGCTACGCCCGCATGTGGGGGAGTGATGCGGGCATCGATCCATATACCCGTGTTGTCTCCGATGTCTACCAGGACCTCTTCGGCGAAGGCTCGTTCATCGGCAAGGGCATCTACGACGTCGACGCCTTCGAGCGGGTGCTCAAGGAACGTTTCCCCGAGAACCGTATTCTGAGCCATGATCTTATTGAAGGGTGTTATGCGCGCTCAGGGCTCATCAGCGACGTTCAGCTGTTTGAGGAGTACCCGTCGCGGTACAGCGCGGACGTCAGTCGCCGCCGCCGCTGGATTCGGGGCGATTGGCAGCTTCTCAGGTGGCTTTTCCCCGGCGTTCCCAGCCTCAATACGCGCTTCCGGAAGAACCCGCTCACCCTGTTGTCGCGCTGGAAGATCCTTGATAACCTTCGGCGCAGTCTTGTGTCGCCGGCGCTGACACTCCTCGCGCTGCTCGGCTGGACCGCACTGCCATCCCCCTGGTTCTGGACTGCATCGATCATCGCTATCGTGCTGATTCCTTCCTTGATTACCTCCCTCATGGAGATCCTGAAGAAGCCCGACGACGAGCTCATTGGGCAACACCTCGCCGGTGCGGCCAGGTCCGCCGGCAGAGGCGTCACCCAGGCGATCTTCACGCTCCTCTGCCTGCCCCATGAGGCATTTTTCAGCGGGACCGCCATTCTGCAGACCCTGTGGCGAATGATAGTCTCAGGCAGGGGTCTCCTGGAATGGAACCCTTCGGGAGAGGTGGACCGGGCGAACCGCACGGACCTTGCGGGCTCGTGGCAAAGCATGTGGATAGCGCCGGTCACTGCCGGTGCGGCGGTGGGTTATCTCCTATATTCAAGACCTGTCGCCCTGCCCGCAGCCTTACCAATCTTAAGCCTATGGTTTATCTCTCCCCTCATCACCTGGTGGATCAGCAAACCCCTCAGTCGCCGCACGGCAAGGCTTGACGACGACCAGGTCATTTTCCTGAGAAAGCTTGCCCGCAAGACCTGGGCCTTTTTCGAAAGCTTCGTTGGGCCCGCCGACCATTGGCTGCCTCCCGACAATTACCAGGAAGAGCCGGTTGCGGCGGTTGCGCACCGGACGTCGCCTACCAACATGGGGCTTGCGCTCCTCTCGAACCTGTCTGCCTGCGACTTCGGCTACATTTCCGTCGGGCAGCTCATCGAGCGCACGGACAAAGCCTTAGCCGCGATGGAGACCCTGGAGCGCCACCGGGGCCATTTTTACAACTGGTACGAAACGGAGTCTCTCAAGCCCCTCCTGCCCATGTATGTATCGTCGGTGGACAGTGCGAATATGGCCGCGAGCCTTCTCACGTTACGGGCGGGGTTGCTTGCGCTCCCCGACGAAAAGCTGCTGGGAGCACGACTGCTTGAGGGTTTTGGAGACACGGCTATGGTTCTCGCGGATGTCGCGGAAGAACTGCAACCGACCGCCCTCGCGCAACTCACGAGGGATATAGAGTCGGTAAACGCCTCCCCGCCGGAGACGCTTTGGGAGTTGAGGGAATGGCTTGACCGGTTGGAAACGTCCGCCATGGAGGTGGTGCGCTGCCTTGAGCCTGCCCATGAAAACGACGCCTTGCCGTGGGCGCGCGCCCTTGCCGGACAATTTCGGGCTGCCCTGGATGAGATGGCCTTTCTTGCGGCTTGGACCAAGCCTGCGCCCACGGCTAAAGTGCTCGACGACTTCCCCGATCTCAGCCGCATCCCGACGCTCCGCCAGTTGGCCTGCCTCGATGATCGGGTGGTGTTGCTCACGAAGGAGGGGTGCGGGTCAGACGCAGACGTGACGCCCGAGGGGCAGCAGGAACATGATGCATTCAGGAAGCTCATCATCGAGTCAAGCCTCCGTGCCAGGGAAAGAATTGCCGCACTCGATGACCTTGCGCTCCGCTGCGGGGAACTTGTCCACCCCATGGAATGGGAATTCCTGTATGACAGGACGCGTCACCTCCTGACCGTTGGTTACAACGTGAGCGAAACGAGAAGGGATGAGAGTTACTATGACCTCCTGGCCTCCGAGGCGCGTCTCGCTAGTTTCGTTGCCATTGCGCAGGGACAACTGCCGCAGGAAAGCTGGTTTGCCCTGGGCCGCCTCCTCACCGTAGCCGGTGGAGAGCCGGTTCTCCTGTCCTGGAGCGGCTCCATGTTCGAATACCTGATGCCGCTCATCATGATGCCGACTTACGAGCACACGCTCCTCGACCAGACCTACAAGGCGGCTGTCGCAATGCAGATCAACTATGGGAAGAAGCGAAGGGTACCATGGGGTATTTCAGAATCGGGCTACAACATGATCGACGGTCATCTCAACTACCAGTATTCAGCCTTTGGCGTGCCAGGCCTGGGACTCAAACGAGGGCTCGCCGGGGATCTGGTCATCGCCCCCTATGCCTCGGCATTGGCACTCATGGTCGCGCCCGAGGAAGCAGTCAGGAATCTTGAGGCGTTGGCCTCTCGGGGTTTTCAAGGGAAGTACGGTTTTTATGAGGCCATCGACTACACCCCGACCCACCTGCCCCGCGGCCGCTCGAACGCCGTGGTGCGGTCCTTCATGGCCCATCACCAGGGCATGAGCTTCCTCTCCCTCGCCTATCTCATGCTCGACCGTCCCATGCAGAAACGGTTCGAGTCGGATCCCGCGTTCCAGGCAACCCTGCTGTTGCTTCAGGAACGGCCCCCTAAGGCCACGGCTTTCTACTCCCACGCCGCGGGGATTTCCGAGGCGCATACAGCCTTGCATCCCGCGGAGGAGATGCCGGTACGTGTCTACGCGACCCCAGATACACCCGTGCCGGAGGTGCAGCTCCTGTCGAACGGCAGATACCACGTGATGATTACCAACGCGGGTGGCGGCTACAGTCGATGGAAAGACATGGCGGTGACGCGCTGGCGTGAAGACAGCACCTGTGACAATTGGGGCACGTTCTGCTACGTCCGGGATGTCGCGAGCGGCGTCTACTGGTCGACGACTTACCAACCGGTCCACAAGCCGTCCAACCAGTACGAGGCGATATTCTCGGAAGGGCGGGCTGAGTTCCGCCGTCGGGACGAGGACTTCGACACCCATACGGAGATCGCGGTATCGCCCGAGGATGATGCTGAACTGCGACGGATCACCATTACCAACCGCTCAAAGGCGCGTAGAACGATCGACATCACCAGTTACGCGGAAGTCGTCCTTGCGACGCCCGCCGCTGACGCCCTCCATCCGGCCTTCAGCAATCTCTTCGTTCAGACCGAGATCATCAGGCATCAGAGGGCGATCATAGCAACGCGTCGACCCCGCTCCGTTGACGAGCAGACGCTATGGATGTTTCACGTAATGGCGGTCCACGGGGCTGAAGCAGGTGAGATGTCCTATGAGACCGACCGGATGCGGTTCATCGGACGGGGGAGGACCCTGGCCGCACCCGTTGCGATGAGTAGCCCATCTCCCCTCTCCGGCAGTGAGGGACCGGTGCTCGATCCCATTGTGGCCATCCGGTGTCCCATAACCCTCGATCCCGAAACATCGGCAACGGTGAACGTCGTTACCGGTGTAGGTGAAAACCGCGACATGTGCATGCACCTAGTCGGAAAATACCAGGACCGCCATCTTGCCGACCGCGTCTTTGAACTGGCATGGACCCACAGCCAGGTGCTCCTGCGACAGATCAACGCGACGGAAACCGACGTACAACTCTACGGGCGACTTGCCGCTTCCGTCATCTACGCCAATTCCACGCTCCGCGCCGATTCCGGCCTCATCCTGAAGAATCTCAGGGGTCAATCAGGTCTCTGGGGCTACTCCATCTCCGGCGATCTTCCGATCGTGCTCCTTCGGATTGAAGATCAGGCGAACATCGAGCTGGTGCGCCAGCTTATCCAGGCCCACGTATACTGGCGTCTCAAGGGACTGGCCGTCGACCTGGTGATCTGGAACGAAGACCATGCCGGCTACCGGCAAGCGCTGCACGACCAGATCATGGGTCTCATTGCCGCAGGCGCCGACGCTAACCTGATGGATCGGCCCGGTGGTATCTTTGTGAGGAACGCCGACCAGATGTCGGAGGAGGATCGTTTCCTCTTTCAGGCAGTGGCCCGTGCCATCATCAACGACAGCCGGGGAACGCTCGCCGAACAGATAGACCGCCGGGGCCCTGCGGAGCCGACGGTGCCCGCCCTGTCGCCGACCCGCACCCACCGCCCCCTCCCGCCCGCCATAGAGCCCATGCCCCGGGAGGACCTGATATTCCACAACGGCGTGGGGGGATTCACGCCTGACGGCCGGGAGTATGTCATTTCAACCGGCCACGATCAGGTAACACCCGCGCCATGGGTAAACGTGCTGGCAAGTCCTGGCTTTGGCACCGTGGTCTCGGAGAGCAGTGTTGCCTACACCTGGAGCGAGAATGCCCACGAGTTTCGTCTTACCCCCTGGCACAACGATCCGGTAAGTGATTCCGGCGGAGAGGCCTTCTACCTTCGCGACGAGGAGCGCGGCCATTTCTGGTCGCCCATGCCGCTTCCCGCCCGGGGAACCACGCCTTACGTCACCCGGCACGGATTCGGCTACAGCGTGTTCGAGCATGCCGAGCGTGGAGTCAGCTCGGAGACGTGGGTGTACGTGTCCATAGACGAGCCCGTCAAATTCACCGTCCTGAAGGTTCGCAACCGGTCCGGCCGTCCGCGGCGGCTCTCTGCCATCGGATATGCGGAGTGGGTGCTGGGAGATCTGCGGCCCAAAACGGTCATGCATGTCATCACCGAGGTCGACCCTCAAAGCGGCGCGCTCTTCGCGCGCAATACCTACAATGCCGAATTCGGCAATCGGGTTGCCTTCTTTAACGTAGATCATGCCACCCGGACCGTGAGCGGCGACCGGACTGAGTTCCTTGGCCGTAACGGCAACCTCAGCCATCCCGCGGCCATGACCCGCTCACGCCTTTCCGGCAGGGTTGGGGCCGCACTCGATCCATGCGGCGCGATACAAGTGGCCTTTGATCTCGAAGACGGGGAAGAACGGGAGATCGTTTTCACCCTCGGCGCGGGGCAGAATGCCGATGACGCCGCCGCACTCGCCCGTCGCTTCCGTGATTCTGTTGCGGCAAGAGAGGCACTCGTTGCGGTATGGCACTACTGGAACCACACGCTCGGCGCAGTCCAGGTGGAAACACCCGACCGGTCCGTCGATCTTCTCGTGAACGGCTGGCTACTGTACCAGACGCTCGCCTGTCGTCTCTGGGGACGAAGCGGCTATTACCAGTCGGGCGGCGCCTTCGGCTTCCGCGACCAGTTACAGGACACCATGGCTCTCATCCACGCCGAGCCGCGCCTCGTGCGGGAGCACCTGCTCGTCTGCGCGGGCCGCCAGTTTCCGGAAGGAGATGTTCAGCACTGGTGGCACCCGCCGGCAGGCAGGGGGGTGCGCACGCACTGTTCCGATGACTTCCTCTGGCTACCCCTTGCAACGTGCCGCTATGTCCAGAGCACCGGCGATACGGGGATATTGGACGAACCCATTCACTTCATCAGAGGGCGCCAGGTCAATCCGGAGGAGGACTCTTACTATGATCTTCCCGGCCGATCCGAGGAAACAGCCAGCCTGTATGATCATTGCGTGCGGGCTATCTTGAGAGGCCTCCGATTCGGTGAACATGGCCTGCCCCTTATTGGTTCCGGCGACTGGAACGACGGGATGAACATGGTAGGCAAAGACGGCAAGGGCGAGAGTGTCTGGCTCGCGTTCTTCATGTGCGAAGTGCTTGGCCGGTTCTCCCGGGTCGCGCAGTTCAAGGGCGACCCGGATTTCAGCACACAGTGCGAGAGCGAGGCTGACAGGCTCCGCCGCAGCATCGAACAGAACGGATGGGATGGTGGATGGTATCGCCGCGCCTACTTCGATGACGGCACCCCCCTCGGCTCGATGGGCAACCCTGAATGCCGGATCGACTCGATAGCGCAAAGCTGGTCCGTGCTCTCGGGTGCGGGTGATGCCGTCCGTTCCCGGATGGCGATGGACGCGGTCGATAAATATTTGGTTCGCCGGGACGACGCCCTTGTCCAGCTTCTGGACCCACCCTTTGACAAATCCGACCTGAATCCGGGTTACATCAAAGGCTATGTCCCCGGCGTGAGGGAAAATGGCGGGCAGTATACCCAAGGGGCGGTTTGGGCGGCAATGGCATTTGCTGAACTGCGTGAGAACCGACGAGCGTGGGAGCTTCTCGCCATGATAAACCCGGTGAACCACGGGAAGTCTTCAGAAGGCATAGAAAGATATAGGGTTGAGCCCTACGCCGTCGCGGCTGACGTCTATGCGGTCCCGCCGCACACGGGAAGGGGAGGATGGACATGGTACACGGGATCGGCCGCATGGATGTACCGCCTCATCCTGGAATCGCTCCTGGGTCTCAAGAAAGAAGTAGACAAGCTATCCTTCGAGCCCTGCATCCCTGCTGAATGGGATGGCTTCACTGTGCACTACCGTTTTCGTGAAACCGTGTACCACATCAAGGTCCGGCAAGGACACGCGGGTGGAGAAGGGGCAACGACCGTTACCCTGGATGGGGTCGTCCAAGAGGGGAAGGAAATATCTCTTGTTGATGACCTGGTGGAACACTTCGTGGAAGTGACGATCCAGGTAAACAAAGTACGAATTGCTTTACGAAAAGGAAGATGACCGCACATGGAGGCTTTGCGCTTCCCCACGAGAAAGGAAATGGCGACCATGCATTTCGTGAACGACCCTGACGAGGGTCTTTTTGTGCACTATATTAATTCAGAGAGGTCAAATCACAGCACTCACAGGAACATCAAGGAAGCCACGAAAAAGGGAACACGGAAAAACAGGATCGAGGGCAGGATGACAAAAAGTTCGCCCGACTACGAAAAGAGGTTCGCGTCCATCAAAGGGGCTCGCGTCGCCCCCTCCGGCGCCAAAGGCACTGGAGCCTCCCCCTCAAGTCGTGCTCGCCCTGCTCGCACTTTGTCATCGGCTCGCGTCCCTCCGGTGCCGGCACATCACGCCATCTGCGTGGCTCGTCCTGCTCATGAAGCAGATTCCCAAGGAGGCACCGGTGTTCTTCAGGCGCGACGGAAGAGGTTAATTGCTCTTTATGCCCTTGAAAGCAAGGGGTATAGAGTAGCTACGTATGAAGCTTCGGAGGTGTAAAATGCAAGGGAGTGTTCAAAAACAACCCCAGATCAAAATCCTCCCCGTCCTCAGCGTCACTGAGAGGTCTAGATTGAGAGAGGCGGATATCGACGAGGTTGTGAAAACGGTGCAGGGTGTTTTGCCACAACATGTTGACGGGGATATTGATGTAACAATAACGCTCCTGGAAAAAAACCTGAAGATCATGGCAGACATGGCCCTTATGAAAGAAGCCTTGACTGATCTTGTCAGAAATGCAATGGATGCAATGCCTCGTTACGGCACGTTCTCACTGACTATCAATCAGGCCAATTTTGAAATTGAATCTCTGCTCAATGCCGATGACTCTATCATAGGCGCATGCGATTTCATTTCCCTTGCAGGTACAGACGTAGGTGTTGATGAGAAGATAAAGGAGAAAATATTCGAGCCCTTCTTTATCACAAAAACAACTGGTAATGGTCTTGGTCTCGCCATAGCTTACCGCATTATCAAGCGGCATCGCGACGGGAGAATAAAAGCGGAGAGCCGGGTGGGACCAGGCATAGAGGTCAACATATATCTTCCGCTTACCAAGTTCGAAATAGTGAATATGATGTCAATACCGGCAGGGTAAACTTTTTGTGATCACCCGGTTACGGCACGTTGACGTGCCGCGAAAAACCGGCTCTTGACAGACTTGACACCGTGTTTCTGCCGTCATTGTTTCCTCCAGTTCCTCGAATGGTGGGATTTGATTTGAGTCGGCCAAATGAACAGGTTCGCAGAGTGCAGATTCAGGATGCGGGGTGAGGTCGAATAAGGATCCAAGCGCGTAAAGCGGCAGGCCATCGCGTTTAGAATTTGTGAACGGAAGGAGGCACGAACGCTTTGGACCATTTTTGTGATTCTATTGATCTGATGTACAACTCCGATAGCAATAATGATGACGCCACATTTGTTGATTATGGGACAGTAAACCCTATTTTGCGATAGGGAATAACTCCGATGGAAGGTCACTATGAGAACCTCGAACACGCAAGCCAGCAAATTTAGGTCGATAGTCGGCAAGATCGGGATGGCCCTCGTCTTCGCCTCAATGATCGGCGGTATATCCATCGCGCCGGCGTTCGCCAGAGATAACGATAGAGGCCACGGCGGCGGGTATCACGGGCGCGGCGGGTATGGAGGAGCCCATGGCTATTACCGTGGTGGTGGATATCGCCACTATGGCTGATACCCGGCGCCTGTCTATGCGCCTCCACCGGTCGTCTATGCCCCGGCCCCGTATCAGTCGCCGGGTATCAGCCTTGTCTTCCCCATCCACATTCGATAGGAGGAGACCATGTCAGAAAAAGCGCAACCAGTAGAAAAGCATTCGGGCATGGGGGCCATACCCGGTGCAAAGGGCGTAGCCTTTCGCGTATGGTCGCCCCATGCCGAAAAGGTTTATGCGACCGGAACCTTCAATGACTGGAGCAAGACCTCGACACCTCTGGCTAGAGAGGAGAACGGTTACTGGTCGACCGACGTATCAAAGGCAAAAGTGGGAGATGAGTACCGATATCTGATTCACACCCCTCCCGATTGGAATCAACCTCCTCTCTCTCGCATTGATCCTTACGCCAGAAAGGTGACCAGTTCAATCGGCAATGGAGTTATCTATGACCCTAAAGCCTTCGACTGGGGTGATGATACTTTTAGTATTGCCTCGTGGAATGAGCTCATCATTTACGAGATGCACGTCGGTACCTTTAACGTGAAAGAAGAGGGGCAACCGGGCACGCTCGATAGTGCCGTTGAAAAACTGCCCTACCTTGAGAAGCTAGGCATCAATGCCGTGGAAGTGATGCCGGTTATGGAGTTTTCGGGCGACTTTTCATGGGGCTACAACCCGGCGCATCCCTTTGCCGTTGAGGGTATTTACGGTGGTCCGGATGCACTCAAGCGATTTGTGAAGGCGGCCCATGAGCACGGCATCGCCGTTATCGTAGATGTCGTCTACAACCACTTTGGCCCTTCCGATCTTGGCTTGTGGCAGTTTGACGGTTGGAGCGAAAACGGGAAAGGGGGAATCTACTTCTACAACGATCACCGCTCGAGTACCCCCTGGGGCGACACGCGCCCCGATTACGGCCGGGGAGAAGTGCGCCAATATCTGCGGGATAACGCGCTGATGTGGCTCGAGGAGTACCACGCCGACGGGTTGCGCTGGGACATGATAGCCTATATCAAGAGCATCGACGGTAATCCCGACAATCCGGCCAACGACATCCCCGAAGGCTGGAGCCTGATGCAGTGGATCAATGTGGAAATCCAAAAACGTTTTCCGGGCAAAATCAGCATCGGCGAGAGTATGAAGAATAACCCCTGGGTCACTAAAGATGTAGGAGCGGGCGGCGCGGGTTTCAATGCGCAATGGGATGCCGAATTCGTTCACCCCGTTCGCCGGGCCGTCATCATCCGCGATGACAACGAACGCGATCTGGGGGCAATCAGCAGAGCGATCGAGCATCGCTACGATTTGGACGTTTTTCGGCGGATCATTTACACCGAGTCGCACGACGAGGTCGCCAATGGTCGGGCCCGTGTGCCGGAGGAGATCTGGCCCGGCAAGGTGGATAGCTGGTTTTCCAAGAAACGCTCCACCCTGGGCGCCGCGCTTGTTCTTACGGCGCCCGGCATCCCGATGCTTTTTCAAGGGCAGGAGCTGCTGGAAGATCGCTGGTTCCAGGACAAAGTCCCCGTCGACTGGTCTCGGGTCGAGGACGAGCACGGTATACTCGGAATGTACCTGGACCTGATCGCCCTACGGCGCAATCTGTCGGGCGTGACACGGGGGTTGTGCGGTCAAAATCTCCATATCTATCATTTTGACGATGGGGCCAAGCTCATCGCTTTCCATCGCTGGGACAAACAGGGCCCAACCGATAGCGTTGTTGTGGTGGTGAATATGACGAATCAAAACCGGGACGGGTACCGCATCGGTTTTCCGCGGACCGGATTGTGGAAAACGCGCTTCAACAGCGACTCCTATAACTACGGCCCGAAGTTTGCGAATCATCCCGCCCCTGATGTCGAAACTCATGAGGAAGGAGCCGATGGGCTGCCCTGTTCGGGCGAAATCGGTATTGGGCCATACACGGTGGTGATTTTCTCGCAGGATGGATAGGATTCTATTATAAGGGCTCGCGGGGCCCTTCCAACGGGCTTCACGTGAGAGACCCCCGCTGTCATTCCGATGCCAGCTTCAGAACAAGCCCGGCCAAAGGGGGCAGATCGAGAACGAGAGAGTAAGGTCGGCCGTGCCACGAGAGGGCTTCCGTCTCTTGCCCTCCGAGATTGCCCACATTGCTCCCTCCGTAGATCCCGGAATCGCTGTTGAGGAGCTCCCTGTAGAGGCCCGGCTTAGGTACGCCGATCCGGTAGCCGTGCCTTGGCACAGGGGTGAAATTGAAGACGAAGACGAGGAAATCATCTCTGTCCCTGGCCATCCTGATAAAAACCACGACGCTTTGTTCGTAATCACCGAAGTCGATCCATTCGAAACCTTCACGAGTGAAATCCAATTCGTGGAGGGCAGGCTCCTGCCGGTACACGTTGTTGAGGTCTTTGACGAAGGTCTGAAGCGTCTCATGAGGTCTTTCCCGCAAGAGATGCCAATCGAGACTCGTGTTTGAATTCCATTCCCGCCACTGGCCGAACTCTCCGCCCATGAACATGAGCTTCTTGCCCGGTTGAGCGTACATGTAGGCAAAGAGGAGTCGGAGGTTTGCGAACTTTCGCCACAGATCACCGGGCATCTTGTCAAGGAGCGACCGCTTCCCGTAGACGACCTCATCGTGCGACAGGACCAGGACGAAATTCTCGGTGAACGCATAGAGCAGTGCGAAGGTAAGGCTCTTCTGATGATACTTGCGGAAGAACGGATCGCAGGAGAAGTACTCCAAAAGGTCGTGCATCCATCCCATGTTCCATTTCATGTCGAAGCCAAGGCCGCCGAGGTACGTAGGGCGAGAGACTGCGGGCCAAGCAGTTGATTCTTCCGCAATAGTAAGGATGCCGGGATAGCGACCGTGGACTACTTCATTAAATCGTTTGATGAAGGCAACGGCCTCGAGATTTTCGTTCCGTCCGAACCGGTTCGGGATCCATTCTCCGGATTTTCTCGAATAGTCGAGGTAAAGCATGGAGGCTACCGCATCAACGCGCAATCCATCTACGTGATACTTGTCGAGCCAGAAAAGGGCGTTGGAGAGGAGGAAGCCGGCCACCTCATTCCTTCCATAGTTAAATACGAGTGTCCCCCATTCTTTGTCCTCTCCCTGCATGGGGTTTCCATGTTCATAAAGGGCGGTACCGTCGAAAAAGGCGAGACCGTGGGCATCCTTCGGGAAATGGGCCGGGACCCAGTCCACGAGAACGCCGATACCCGCCTGATGGAGCTTATCCACCAGATACATGAAATCGTCAGGGGTGCCGTACCGGCTGGTCACCGAAAAGTATCCCGTCACCTGATACCCCCAGGACTCGTCGAGCGGGTGTTCACATACCGGGAGGAATTCCACGTGGCTATACCCCATCTCCTTGACGTAGGAGACAAGGGAATCGGCAAGCTCACGATAGGTGAGCCACCTTCCGCCTTCTTCGGGAACCCTCCGCCACGACCCCAGATGGACCTCGTAGATGGAAACAGGACCCTCGAACCAGTTTCTACCCGGCCTTGCGTCCATCCACTCTTTGTCGGACCATTGGTACATGTCCAGGTTCCACACGACGGAGGCGCTTTTGGACCGCACTTCAGAAAAGAAGGCGTAAGGATCGGCCTTAACGGCAAGGTAACCCTTGTACCGTGACTTCACTTCAAACTTGTAAACTGTGCCTTGACGAAGACCGGGGATGAATATCTCCCACACACCTGTCGATCCGCGGACGCGCATCGTGTGTCTTCGTCCATCCCACTGGTTGAAGTCCCCGACGACGCTCACCCTGATGGCATTTGGCGCCCATACGGCAAAAACTACACCCTCCACGCCGTTGAGTGTCAGCTCATGGGCGCCCAGTTTTTCGTATTGATCGTTATTGGTGCCTTCCGCGATGAGATAAAGGTCGACATCGGGTAACACGGGCATAAAGGAATAGGGGTCAGCAAAAACGATGGTCTCACCGCTCTCGTCGGTTTTCTTCAAGCGGTAAGGAAATACCAGAGCCTTACCCTCCACGGCTGCCTCGAAGAAACCGTCCTGGTGAAGCCTCTTCATGGGGTATTGTTCGTCTGTTTCGAGGTCTATGACGGCAACCTCGGCTGCATCGGGAAGGAAGGCGCGAATAGCGACGGATTCTTTCTTGCCGGTCCTTACAATGTGGGCCCCGAGAACCGCGAAAGGGTCCGCATGGGCAGAGTTCACTATCTGTTCGATTTCTTTCTTTTCCGTCATGTTACCTCTCGTTGAGTCTTTCTATAAATTATCATCCTTTTGCCCGTGGTCCGCAACCTGCGCAGTCCCTGAAGGGTCGGCAGCCACCGTCTGTCCCGGGAAACGGCGGTATCGTTCCGGTCCGGCGTGCGCCGTTTGCGATAAGTTCACGCGATGGTTGATCTATGGGCAGTGCCATATGCGCCAAACACTCGCTTTCAAATGCGAATCGTTGCTTTGTTAACGATTGACGAATTGCGCAGTAGGTGCAGGCCGCAGCTCATCTAACTGCATTTTAATCCTTGATTATTAAGGTATTTCTTGTAATACTTGTCGCGGAACATTCTTCCTTCCTGGATTTCCGGGCGACAGGCACCCGATAGCCTGATTATTATAGATACCTTACAAATTGCAAGGAGGTATTGAGAATGACCAAGGCGGAAATCGTCGCGAAGTTAGCCGAGGAAATCAAAATCTCGAAAGCAGCGGCAGGTAAGGCTCTGGCCGTCATCACCGATTCCATCGCCCAAAGCCTCAGTAAGGGGAAGAAGGTATCTCTCGTCGGTTTTGGGACGTTTTCGGTAGTGCAGCGTAAGGCAAGGAAGGGCAGGAACCCCCAGACGGGAAAAGAGATCAAGATCGCAGCGAAGAAGGCACCAAAATTCTCCGCCGGCGCGGCCCTGAAAGCGGCAGCCGAAGGAAAGGCTCCGGCCAAGAAAGTGCCAGCCAAGAAAGCCAAAAAGAAGTAGGTAAGGCGGGGCGGACCGAAAAAGGGCCTGCCCCTTTTTACCCATCGATCACTGTAAATACTGCACATCCTACTCCATACAAGACAGATGCACGCACCTCGCGGCTTCTCGTCACCGCGCCTGGGACCCTGCACCGCGGACGGGATCACGGAAACTTCCTGGAAGGCTAAATTTTGCTCGACCTAGCTGATAGCTACTTCTTAAACCTTCCCCTTATTGCTGCAAGGCCCACAAGGGACCGAGCAGGAGCAGTCTGGCACGGTTATTTCCTGCTTTGAAAATATCACTACGCCAAGCAGCTTAACACTGCCGTGACCTCGTCGACCAAAACCTCTGCAAGAATCGGCTTTATGAGATACCGTGCGCATCGGTACTCCCAAGCCTTCTGCATGGTCGTAGGGTCGTCATTTCCTGAACAAATGATTACCGGGAGATCGGCAAGCTGTTTGAACTCCCGTATCCGGCGGAGCAGTTCCAGGCCATCCATCACAGACATGCCGACGTCCGTGATCACCAAGGCAACAGATGGCTCCGCTTGCACAATCTCAAGGGCTTCCTCGCCATTCTTGGCCAAAAGTGTCCTGCCGGCGAGGCCTTTGAGGCTTGTCGCCATCAGCGCGAGTGTTGCGCCGTCGTCATCGACGAGAAGCACCACGGGGTGCGCCTTCGCTTCTTTCGATCCGCCTTCGTCCGGACGACCTGGAGTGGTTACTTTCCTGTCTGCCGTTGAATCAGACATGCGGTTTCTCTCCCACAAAGAGTTGTTTATCAGACCCATCGACCAGTGTGACCGAAGACCATGCAGACGATTCTGGAGCGAGGCAGCGGTGATCCGGCCTCACTTATTGAGTACCTTAGAAATGTCAGCTAAGATTTTTGCCTTCCGGATGTGAGCGGCCTTCGGAATGTCCCCGTTAGCCAGCACAACCGTGGTGCCGCAGTGGGCGCAGCGGTGCTCTGCCCCCGGATGGAGTTCCTCCAAAGACAGCCGAAAGGGTTTCTTACACGCAGGACATGCAACCCGGTAGGTCATGGCCATTCTTTCCTACCCTCGTGGTGGTACGCACGGCGATACTGCCGACAAACCCATCGCAAAAGCGGTGGCCGCTCCCAAAGCGCGCTTGCCAAGGACCACAGGTGAGAACCAGCCAATAGAAGTGGTGGCGGAATAAAAAAAAAGGGGGGGGAACGAACCCCCCCCCTTTCTTTTGCCCTGTGGTTGCGACCCCTACTTCGCAGGAGCAGGAGTTTCTTCTTTCGTCTCCGTTGTTTTTGTTGTGGTTGTCTTCGTCGTCTTAGCTGCATGACGCATGGTGACCGAAGAGGCCATCATCTTGCCGTCCTTCTCCATGTACCTCACCGTGACATTGCTGCCGGCCTTAACCTTCTCCTTCATTTTAGCGCCCGAAACGTCGAAGGTCATATCGCCCTTCTTGCCCTTCACGATCATCGTGCTCGCTGCCGTATCCAGGTTCGTGACTTTGCCTGTGAACGTCATGGGCTTGCTTTTTGTTACTGTGGTGCTGGTTGTGGTTGTCGTCGTTTGCTCAGATGTTCCTGCAGGCGCCTGGGCAAACGTTCCGGTGGCAAATGCCACGCTGATCAGTACCGCGAGCGCCAACATCAATACTTTCTTCATCTTCTTTCTCCTCCTTTAATTTTAGTTTTACATCTGCCGCTAAGGATTACTGTGCGTCATATATGCCACTGAAAGCAGCCGGTAGGAGAAAGAAAGCGTAGTATCCTGTTCACCTGAGACGATGCTTGATTTTCCTTGTATTACCATGGCTAGCCGGTACCGCTTTGCCCATTTGCTAACACTGTTTCAGCCTTTAGAGGACTGCGACAACGTTATTCTTGCAAAGGATGTGTCGGGCAATTCCGACTGGGAGACTTCTGGAAACCGGAGATTTCCGACTGATGACGATTAATTCCTTCCTGTTTCTCGATATACTCTCGAATCATTTCCTCGTTCATTCCCGTGGTTGACACGCAATACCCTCATGGCCCAGAAATTCTGACCTGCGAAGTTGTTCGTGGACTTTCACTTCGCGTATATATCCGTGCAGTAAATCTTGCTGCCCGTTACCGGATCAATCCCTGTAGCAAAAAGGATGACGCGCTCGTGCGCGAAAAGCAGCACAAAAAAATTGTCGGTTCTGCGACAGACGTAGGTGACTGTCTGTTGTATCCTACGGTATTAAGGTATATCAGGATTCGGATATGCCTACTCGACAAAAAAGGAGCATTTATGAAAACGCGGTTTGCAGTTCTTTTACTCGCGGTCGGCGTCATCGGATTATCTTTAAGTGGATGCGGATGTTTCATGCAAGCCCAGAAGGGTGAAGCTGCTCCTCCTCCGCCTCAAGCAGCAGTTCATGAGACGGTAGTTATCGTTGCATCTGAGCCGAAGGCTGAGGAGCAGGTGGTTGCCGTTGCAGCCGCGCCGACACCGCAGGTAGTTGTCCTTGCCTTCGAGGACATACATTTCGATTTCGACAAGGCGACCCTCAAACCGGAAGCGCAGACGATACTGAAAAGGAATATCCAGATCCTGAAAGAAAACCCTAAAGCTCAAGTCCGTATTGCAGGATATACTTCCGCATCCGGGACTGATGCCTACAACCAAAAGTTGAGCGAAAGAAGGGCAAATGCCGTCAAAGGATACCTCGTGAGCGAAGGGCTCATTTCACCGGACAGGCTTTCGGTGATCGGATACGGCAAGCAGGATCCGGCAATGCACGAAGCGGCCCCGAAAGAACTTTATTCAGCGGCGGCAAAGGCAAACATGAGAGCTCTTTTTGAAATCGTGGTGCAATAGGAGCACCGGGTAAGGGTCCGGAAAAACGTTTTACCTGGAGAAAGGACAATTGATAGCGGTCTCAAAATTGTATCTACACCATTTCCACTTCGCCCCTCTTTGCCAGAGAAGATTGCTTGTAATGGGAAACTGGGGCAGAGAGGGATTTGAGAAACTGCGGTCAAAATAATTATGAGACTGTTAATAAGTACCCGCAGGTAAGTTGAAATCCTAAAGGAGGAGTACCATGAAATCCAGCACGAAGGACAAAGTGAAAGGCGCCTTTCACGAAGCAAAGGGTAAGGTCAAGGAGGTCTCCGGGAAAATCACCGATAATCCTAAGCTGGAGGCCAAAGGCAAAGCCGAAAAGATAGCCGGCAAAGTGCAGGAAAAGGTCGGCCAGGTCAAGAAGGTCCTGGGGAAGTAGCGAGAGCGGGGGCGACCCAACGGGCAACAAAAGGCTTAGGCGAGAGGGACGAACACAAGGCCAAGTCGAAGGCTAAGGTGAAGGATGCGAAGCGCGCGGTCAACGGAAGAATCCGAAACTGGCACAGTTCAACAAAGAAACGGGAGGAAATTACCATGAGCACGATGGAGCTTATCATTCTCATAGTCGTGTTGGTCCTAGTGTTCGGCGGAGGCGGAGGCTACTATTGGAGGAGACGTTGGTAGGCCGCTGTTGAGGCGCAAAAGAAATGGAAAGAGTCGAAGGGCACCGGGGCAAGAAACTGGGAAAAAGCAAAACCAGATTATGAACAGCAGCGGTCGAACGAAGGAAGCCGGCAAAGGCTCTTCGTTGTGGGTCGGGTAGATGCCTATCGGGAAGGAGGCGCCGTAGTGGGTGAAAGGACAACCGGGGAAACGGAGCAGACAACACAGGCCGATCTTGGCCGGGCCGGGACGACGGTGAAAGAGGGGGTCGCGCGGAGCCTCAATCGGCCTTTCGGAATGCACGGCAATTATCCTTTAGGTAAACCCCCGGCTCTGCCGGGAGACTCCCGGAGTTTGACAGTTGCGGGATTGCACTTTTCGCATGGATGCGAAGTAGATATGATGAGCCATTAGGATTATGACGGTTTTTCTTTTTCCGTTTGCGATCAGGCCCCTTTGAGGGGCCAGCAAACGGCAAGCCCCCGGCTTTGCCAGGGGTGGTGACTGTTGAAATGATCGAGACTGGCGATGACACTTACTCATGAGACACGTTGAGTCGAAGGGTATCCTGTGAGTAAATCGGAGCAGATGGGGGAAATTCGGGAGCGGTTGATGAAAAGGCGTGATGAAGTCTTCGAGACCCATAGGCTCAGTGATGAAGCACGGCTTATCTTGTCGGAGCACGATATCGAACCTGAAGAAACAGCGCAGAAGGCGGCTATCGCCGATGTTCTGGCAATACTTGACGAAACAGAGCAGAAAGAGATCCAGGCCGCAAACAGGGCACTGGCGAGGATCGAACTCGGGGAATACGGCTCCTGCGAGGTCTGTGGAGGAGGAATTGAGGCGGAGCGCCTTGAGGCAATTCCCTGGACATCCTTTTGCAGCAGACATGCGAGAACAGAATGAAGGGGCCAAACAAAATTTCTGGTTCGTGGCGCCCGGGCTGACTGTCCGGTTATTGTTGTTTGACCGGTTGACGTGTGACACATCAACTGACATGGAAAAAGAAAGGGATCGGTGAATATATCAAACTGGTTGGATGAAAAGGAAGCAGAGGGGCTTGATGTATCTCACATCTTATTGCCTAATGACCTGTCTTATGACGAAGCCCCCGACGAAACAATTTTTTTCGAGGAGATTAAACCTTGCGGAATTTTCTGCACGGGCAATCATCCATTTTCTGCCGTCGAGCGCTTTGGACATTGGTATTATTGCAAAGGTCAGGACAAGGAAGCCGGCATTCACTCTTCAGGAATGGAGTGGAGGTTGTTTACTAAGGATAAAGACCTCGCTGTCGCAACGGCTAAATCACACATAAGGTGGAAACAATAGATTTATTGCCTTTTTGGGCAGGCCTGGCATTGCACACATTCAGCAACGCGAAAGACACATAAGAAGGAGGGAAGAGAAAATGCAATACAGCGTAAAAAGCCTGAAAGGCTATGCCATCGGCGCAACGGATGGCGAC
>Ga0326728_10006674_pt1 | contig 30768 bp, 16 predicted proteins | sample MB3enrmetagenome_FD_207602 | JGI IMG/M metagenome (GOLD analysis project Ga0326728, IMG submission 207602) | Lab enriched peat soil microbial communities from McLean, Ithaca, NY, United States - MB31MN | ecosystem: Environmental > Terrestrial > Soil > Wetlands > Peat | place: USA: New York...
AGAGTAAAGTCGCAAAACTGGCGACCGTTGGAAATCGCTACGTAACGTCTGAAAAGATTCTGAACAGCCTTCCATCGATGAAGCCCGGCGCGGTCCTCTATACCCCCGATGTTCAAAAGGAGATAAGTAAGGCAAACGAAAACGCAGACGTCAAGGTTACCCCGTCCCTCTCCCAGGGGAACGAAGCGGGTACCGTTGACGTGGACCTGAAAGTGGAAGATACATTGCCCCTGCACGCAAATCTTGAGCTGAGCAACCGTTACAGTCCCAATACGACTCCTCTCAGGCTCAACGCCGTTATCCATTATGATAACCTCTGGCAAAGCGATCATTCTCTTTCGCTGCAATATCAGGTTTCCCCGGAAGATCCAAACCAGGTAGAGGTCGGCGCCGCCGCCTATTCGTTGCCCGCTCCCTGGGCCGCGGACCATACCATTCTCTTCTCCGCGATAGTAAACAACAGTAATACAGCATTCGGCGAAGGGTTCAGTGCCGTGGGCAAGGGAAACATGGTTGGCATGCGCTACGTTTTGCCCCTGCCGGCATTGACGAACTACACCCATAATCTGATCATCGGGATGGACTACAAGGATTTCCAGAATCTCACTTCGCAACTCACCAACACCCCGAGCACCAACAGCAGCGGGGAGAACCCTCAGGTTATCTATTTTCCCCTTTCCTTTGCCTACACATCTTTCCTTACCGACCCGCACGGCATAACACAATTCAGCACCGGGTTGAACATGGCCGTTCGCGGATTGATCTCCAATGACACAGCATTCGCCGGAAACCGGTTCGATGCGAGAGGGGACTACCTGTATGCCACAGGCGGCGTACAACGGACCCAGGACCTGTTCGCCGGGACCAAATTGTATGTCAAAGCGGACGGCCAGGTTTCCGATGCGCCGCTCATCAACAATGAGCAATATGCCGCGGGGGGAATTGACAATGTAAGGGGGTACAGGGAAACCGAAGAGCTGGGCGACAGCGCCGTGCATTGCACAGTCGAATTGCGTGCCCCCGAAATCGCCGCATCTCGCGGCATATGCGATGGAAAACTGCAGTGCACCCCGTATATCTTCTACGATCAGGCGCATCTTTATATAATAGATCCATTGCCGGGGCAGGAACCGAATTTCAACCTCGAGGGGACCGGCGTCGGCGTAAAAGGACTTTACGATAAATGTTTTGAGTATGAAACCTGCTGGGCGACCGCCCTGTCCACCACTCAGCATACCAAGGCCGGCGACAGCATGGTCCATTTCAGGGTTAAGTATCTGTACTGAAAGAGTTTTTAGTTTTTAGTTTTCAGTTTTCAGTTAACTAAAAACTGCCTTTCTGCCTTTAGGGGAGAGCCATGATTAAAAGAGCATTGGCCGTATTTCTGTGCCTGGGGATTACCTTCCTGCCGGCAATCAGCAATGCTGGAGCGGGCGCGAAGATCCCGGGCTTCGACAGGGCTTTTTTGCCCCCTCTTCCCAAGCCCAAAACACCTGACAAAGCTGGAGCTGCCCGGCCGGAGCTAAAACTGACTGTGGACCCGAAGCCCAAGCACAAGAGTGCTTCGGTTCTGGCTTCGTCCTCTCCCGCCACTCTCCCCGTGGCCGTGAAAGACAGTTCCGGGAATATCATATTAGGGCCGGGCATATCGAGTATCTCCGTCAATTCAAACCAGAATAAAATGGACGTAACACAGGACGCGCCGCGGGCGATTCAAAACTGGAGTTCCTTCAATATCAGCTCCAACGGCTGGGTCCAGTTCGAACAGCCAAACTCGAGCTCGGTTGCCTTGAACCGCATCTTTGACCTGAACCCGACTCAGATATTCGGAAAGCTCACCGCCAACGGCCAGATATATCTGATCAACCAGAACGGTATCCTGTTCGGGCGCGGATCGCAGGTCGATGTCCATACCTTGATAGCCTCAACGCTTAATATCTCCGATTCCGATTTCATGAACGGGGCACTTAATTTCACTGCCCAGGACTACCAGACAACCGGCAATACCAAATATCTCAGCGCTCAGGTCACAAACCAGGGGACCATTTCCACCGATACCCTGGGTTCGGTTTTCCTGCTGGGTCCCAATGTCACCAATAGCGGGACCATTACGACGCAGGCCGGCCAGATAGGCCTGGCAGCAGGAACCGGTATCAATCTTTTCTACGATACTACTCTTGGGACAACGAGGACCGCGCTGGTCGTAGACGTCTTGCAAAACCCCGGGCAGACGGCGAATAACGGCCAAATTACGGCCAACACCGGCCTGATCGGCATGTACGGAGAAGATGTCATCCAGAATGGCGCCATCAACGCCATAACGGCACTCAAGCAAAACGGACAAATCGAACTCATGGCGTCGGACATGGTGTACACCGGCGCCAAGAGCACTACGTCGTCAACAATATCGACTTCCAAAGAGACTGCGGACCAATCGTTTGCTTTTAATCCTGGAACGATCACCATAGGGGGACTGGATCCCTTAAATCCATTAAAGCCGGCGCAGGGCGTTAATCAGATTGTAAACTGCGGGCTTATCTTGGCCCCATCCGGCACTGTCAACCTGACAGCCCAGGATAGGGTTTATCTCGAAAACGGCAGCCGCATCGATGTCAGCGGCAGTTGGATCCACGAGGCCCCGTCAGCCAATACTACCCAGGTTCAGTTGAACAGCGTGAACCTGCGGGACGATCCCGATCAGAAAAACGGCATTCTCAAGGGCGCGACCATTACGGTGGATAACCACCTCGGCTCGTCCATTGGTGATATCTCCGGCTCCCTTGTCACACAGCAGAAAACTGCGCTGCAGCAAAGCCTTAGGGCAGGTTTTATCAACATCGCTTCTCAGGGTGATGTGATTGTCAAACAAGGGGCTTCGCTAAATTTTGCGGGTGGAGGCACCCGTTACAGTTCCGGATATATAACAACAACGGAACTGGTAGCCGGAACCAAAATCTACGACATCAGCAACGCTCCTGAAACACTCCACTATAACCACATACTGAATGCACCGAAATACGTGGGCGGTTATGTCGAAGGCCAAGACGCAGGTACTCTCTCATTGGCCGCCAGGCAGATTGTACTGGATGGAAATATCCGGGGGGGCGCAACGGCGGGTGTTTATCAGACCAGGACCTCGGAACTCTACGATGCAAATGGGGATCAGAAGACCCTTGGACTCGCGGCGCCCCTTGGCGGGACTCTGATGATCGGTACACAGCCGGCAAACATGTATATCGAGGGGCAGGATTTCATGCTCGATTCCGTAGTCCTGCAGTCCGCGGTGGCGCCTTTGCCTTCCACATTCGGTCCCAATACCCAGCCTTATAACCCGAATGTGCTGAACACCACGTATCTTTCCACCCAAAAACTGAGCGCTGCGGGTTTGGGCAACCTGCAGATCGCCGCCAACACTACTATTACGGTCGCGGGCAATGCCGATATTTCATTGATCCCGGGCGCGAGCCTGTCGCTGTCTGCGCGTCAGATAGATGTCCTGGGCAAGATCATCGTCCCGTCCGGCACTATCAATCTGGACCTTCTTGATAATGTGACCGGCTTCGAGGTGTTCAATCCCGGCGCGTACGTGCCGCTTCCCTCGCCTGGCCCGGTAATATATCTGGCTGACGGCAGTGAAATCAGTGCTGCGGGTCAGCGTATCGATGATTCCCTGGCTTCATCCCGCACAGGTGGTGCAGCGGCTTTCACCTACATTGCAGGCGGCACAGTTTCGATCCTCGACAAAAGTTATTTTGGACAAGGGGTAATCTCGGCGCCCGGAAGCCTGATAGATGTCAGCGGAGGATACGGCATCAGTCAGAAAGGCGTGGTAACGGGAGGAAATGCCGGCTCGCTGTCTATTCAGGGCAACGGGATCGTTCTCGACGGCTATTTGAAGGCATACTCCATTCTGGGCAGTAACGGAGGCAAAATCACCCTGCATGCGCAGAACATAACGGTAGCCCCTACCGCTTCATCGAACCAGAATCTGGATGACACGTTCACCCTGGGCCAGCATCAGTTGGACGATACAGGTTTTACCCAGATCAATCTGCAAAGCGCCAATGACTTGGTGGTTGAATCCGGGGTAAGCCTCTCCCCTTCGATGGTAAAACTCTCTACCCCCATTCCCGGACGCCGCAAGAGCGGGACCACGCCGATCACCGTTGCACCGAATCTTATAGGCGCATCATCTTTCAGTGCCTCGGCAAATAGCGCTCTGACGAGAAGTTTAACCAGCTTCGATCCGCAATCGCCATACATCCCGCCTTACCTGCCCAATCTGAATGCAACCATCCAGGTAGCGCAAGGAGCGGCAATTAGTACTGCCCCACTGGGATCGATCAACCTGGGAGCCCCTAATATCACGATCGGCGGTACATTGTACGCCCCTGCAGGTACGATCAATGTTTCCGGGACTACCAACAGCGGACTCATCCTTCTGGAAGGGAGCGGGTACATATCCGCAGCCGGCTATAACTCGCGCGCTCAGACGCCCCTCATGCCGGGTCTTCGGGTAAACTACACGCCCCTTGCAGGGGGGAGCATAACGCTGACGTCGGGCCTGCAAGGGTCTCTGGAAACCGATCCCGGCTCGGTAATAGACGTTTCAGGGTCCCCATCCGTCAAATCCTATCTACGCAATGGAGGGGGGGTCCCCGTAGCCCAGAAAGTGGCTAGCAACCCGGGAAGCATTTCTCTTTCCGCCGGCTCGCTCACTTTGGACGGAACGCTTCAAGGGAAGGCATATTTGCCTGGTCTGCCGGGCGCTACATTATCGATCTCCAGTCTGGACACCCAGAATGCTTACACTCTCCGCCGCTCGGATTTGCAAAACTATCTGAACTCGGGTTTTGATGCGCTGAGTTTCCAAAGCAATGCGGCGCTGGCGTTCTCGGAGTCAATGGATTTGAATGTGGGCAGAAGCCTGACACTTGATGCGCCCAGTATCGTCTACACCGGGGTCCAAGCTGATCAGGTTACTTTCCAGGCCCATTATATACAGTTGACTGATTCCTATTGGACGGCAAGCGCTGCACCTTTATCGGGCACCGCGAAGCTCACCCTGCTCGGCGATTGGATAGACGTGAGCGGAGGATTTGTCCTTTCCGGTTTCAAGGGCGTAGCGCTCTTGGCGCAGCATGACATCACCCTGTCTAGTTTAGAAGTTAACAAACACTTACAGGGAGGAGGTTCAATCGCCTTTGGACAAGAACTGGAATGTGCAGGCGATCTGACCCTGCAGGCGGACCGAATCTACCCCACCACGGCATCCAATTTTACAATCAAGTCCGACAGCGGCACGATCACCATCCTGCCCAGCGGTTCACATAATCCATCTCAAATCTATTCGGCAGGCGGCGCCCTTGATATTCAGGCACAGAATATAGATATGGAGGGAGGTTACCTCGAGGCGCCAATGGGGAGCATCTCTCTCGCCGCCGATTCGACCTCCGGGCGTGTCTACCTGGCCTCCGGCAGCACCGTCTCCACCGCCGGGTCAATGGCAGTAGCTTATGGAAACCTCAACGCAGGCTTCTGGACCATCACGAATGAAAACACCGATACTCCGGTTGCTGTGCCGGGCGCTCCGCAAAGTTCGGTCACCATTACCGGCAACGAAGTGATTTTGAAGACCGGATCGAAAGTTGACATCTCCGGAGGCGGCAGCATCTATGCTTACCAGTTTCAGTCCGGCATCCAGGGCTCGGTTGACCCGTTCCAAACTGCTGGCCGATATGTCATCGTCCCCTCCGGTAATTATTCACTCCCGGCGAGCGCGGTTGCCGGGACAGGCTTGCAGATCGGCCAGGCCGTCTATCTGCAAGGCGTTAAAGGCCTGAAATCCGGTACGTATACCCTGCTTCCCGAACAATATGCCTTTTTGCCCGGAGCGATGGTAATTACGGCCACGGGCGCCAACGTTACGCCGGGCACGCGCGAGGTTTCCGCCAACGGTTTTCCCATCGTCGCCGGTTACTTCACTTATGCGGGGACCTCAATTCGGCCTTCTCAAATGCAGGCTTTCGAAGTGCAACCTGCCTCATATGTCTCTAAGCAGGGGTTTTTCGATACCTCTACGTTTGTTGCCGGAAATGCGGGCAGCGTTGCTATTAACGGAAAAACCACGGTATTGGATGGAGTTATCCAGGCGGCTGCTTTACCTGGATATCAGGGCGGTTCCATCTCTCTGAGCGGGACCAACGCCTTCATCCAGGCGTCAACCGTTCCACTGCCCTCTGATTTCAATTTCGATACACCGGTTACGGTTGTGAACGGCCTTCAGGGAACGCTCCAGGTTGCAGCCGATACCCTGTCGGGAAAAGGGTTCCAGGAAATCAGCATCGGAAACCTTTCGAACACCAGCAACATCACTATGGAGCAGGGCAGCGTCCTCAATGCGGCGTCCGTAGTCCTCTCGGCCCAAAACAGTATAACGCTCCAACAGGGGGCGCAGATAAACGCGGTCGATTCGACGGGGACCGGCTCGGCGAGCCTGATTACCCCGAACGGTCTGCTCGACATGCAGCAGAATTCCCTGGTCCACGCATCGGACCTGGTGACGATGACAATCGGCAAGTTAAACTTTCTGGGCAACTTGCAGATCGATCATGGCGCGCTGAACCTGACAGGGCGCAATGTCTACTTCGTGCCGCAGGGGTCCTCGCAGCCACAGACCGATCCTTCGGGCCTCTACCTTCCCAGTGCATTCTGGGGCAGGTTCGGTTCTTTCCAAAACGTAAATCTTTCCGCTTCTGCGGGTTTGGTCGAATTCACCGGTGACATAAACCTGTCCGCTCAGAATTCTTTCACCATCAACGCGGCCTCGATTAAAGCGTTTAGTGCGGCGGGCATCGTCAGCGACGCTATCAACGCTCCAATCATCAGCCTCTTGAACACGGGTGGACCCTCCGGGAGTTCCAGCCTGCAGAACGTGAATTCGCTAAGTCTGAATGCGAACGAAATTTGGGTTGGAGAGGGCGCACTGCTGCTCGACGGATTTGCTTCCGTCAATTTCAACGCTGTAAACGACATCACTTTCAGGGGGATCGGGTCTCTCGTAACCGGCGGTGACCTGCATTTCTCATCGGCTCGCATTACGACTTCGTATTACACGGATGCAAACACACCCTACACGGCCGCGAGCTTTCAAATTGCGGCCGGAGGCAATGTCACGATCGGCCAGAGCGGCGGCCAGCCGGGCCAGACTTCGGTGCCCGGAGGGACCTTGGGCATAACCGCGGCGACAATCGACGACTCCGGGATCGTGGACGTATCCTCGGGCTACATAACGTTTACGGCTACCGGATCGGGTCTGGGCAGCGGAATTTTCCTGAGGAGCGGCTCTGAAATACTGGCCCGCGGCTGCGCCTATGCACCAGGGGGTAACGTCCAGCTCAACGCGGGTAACGGGGCCTTCACTATGGAACAGGGGGCTCTGATAGATGTTTCGGCCGGCAGCCAGGGAGATGCGGGCTCCATCTCGATCGTCGCTCCAGTTGGAGGCGCGAGCCTGCAGGGGACATTTGCGGGGGCCGCACAAGGGGGCGCAGGCGCCTCTTTCTCGCTTGATACATACAGCCTCGGAGACGGTGCGGCCTTCTCGTCTCTTTATTCAAAGCTGGGAGACTTTACCGGGTCCCTGGACATCAGGTCGCGCACCGGAGATTTGACTATAAACAGCGGCGTCGTCGTCACCGCGCAGAATGTGCAACTGACGGCGGATTCGGGCAACCTTGACCTGTCGGGCACGATCAATGCCTCGAATGCGGCGGGTGGCGGCACGGTCGAACTCTATGCAGGACAAACTCTCACCCTTGAGAACGGATCGCGGATCAGCGCAGCCGGCTCGCAGGGCAATTCCAACGGGGGAACAATCCTACTGAGCACCACGCAAGGGAACCTGGCATTTCAGCAAGGCGCAACCCTCGATGTTTCCGGAAGCGGCTCGGGCAAAGGTGGAAGCGTTTATCTCAGAGCCCCCCTAATTACCGGCGGCACTGATGTGAATATGGATCTTGCCGGCGCCATCAAGGGAGCAAAGCAAGTCGTGGCCGAAGGTTATCAGGCGTATAGCTTTACCGGTAATAAGACGATCGGCAGCGGAGATATCGCGGGTTGGCAGACTGGAATCCAGAATTTCATGAACAATTACGGCTCGGCTATACAAAACCGGCTCCTTACGAATCTCATTTTGACCGGCGGGTCCGGGTCTACGGGGTTCAACTTCGTGCCCGGCCTGGAGATTGACAGCACCGGTAATCTGACCCTTAACTCCGCCTGGGACCTGACATCGTGGCGCTATGGGGCTAATTCCGTACAGGGCATGCTGACGCTTCGCGCCGGCGGCAATCTGCTCATCGACCAGAACATTGTGGATCACCCAACGTCGCTTTCCACGTTGCTCAGCACGACGGCGAAGAACTCCTGGGGGATCACCCTCGTTGCCGGCGCCGATCTCAGCAGCGCCGACCCCTCCGCAGTCCTTACCTCTGGATTTCCGAGCGGAAGCAGCGGAAACCTGTCGATCGCGAACGGAACAATGGTCTATAGCGAAAGAGCTCCCATCCGCCTGGCTGCCGGCCACGACATCAACATCGGCACCGTACCTTCATCCACATACATGATCTACGCCGGCGTTCCTTATAACGTCGGCACATATGCCGGTTCGATAAACATCGATACCGGACACGATCTCTTAATCAACGGGGGTGCGATACAAACGGCCACAGGAAACATCGATGTTAATGTGGGAAATGATCTTTCATTGGGGCAAGCCCAATCTCTGGGGGCTATTCGCACGACTGGAGAATCCCCCAACAACATATATTCCCTCAATTTCTGGACTTACCAAAATGGCGGCAATATTACGATCCATGCCGCCGGTAATATAACAGGCGACGTTATAAATTCTTCCGGCACCCTGAATGATGGGTGGGATTCCGCCAATTTGAATGGTGCTCATTCCAGGGGCTGGTCTGCGAGCTACGGCGACAGCAACAACAAGCCCACACTGGGATTGGCAACAATGGCCGGTGGGAACCTCAACGTATACGCAGGCGGCAACTTTTTATGCCAGGCCGGTACTTTCGGTACAGGCAATCTGAGCATCTTTTCAGGCGGCAATATGCAGGGCAGGTTCCTCATCAGGGATGGCACCGCGGAGTTGAACTCCATGGGCAATTTTGGCGTCTCCTCCATTGGCACGCATTATCCCATTGAGGCTTGGGATGCCGTCATCCATGTGAGCGCCCAGGGCGATATCGTCTTGGGAACGATAGTAAATCCGGCCCTCGCGCGGCCTCATTTGAACAATACGTGGAACCTCGAGTATTCGCAGACCGCCTCTGTCAGTCTGACCGCCGTCACCGGCGACGTGTCACTCTACGGGGACGATACCTTCTACGGGAACTTGACCGGTGACCAGTTAACCCGCCTGGATGTTCTCCCCCCGACCCTTGAAATAGCGGCCGGGAGGAATATCAACTTTTACAGCGACTTCGCCCTTGCTCCTTCCGCAACAGGGAACCTGATCCTCGTAGCGGGCGGGAACATAGATGGGCAATTGCCTAATGGGAGCGCATCGCACATCTATATGTCGGAAGCTTCCCCGGACCAGGTCTATGGAAACCAGTCGTCATTTTCTATTTCGACACTTTTTGCAGACAGTTACTACACATATGACCAGGACGAGGTGCTTCACACCGGGGATAACAACCCCGTCGTTGTGGACGCAGGCGGGAATATCTCAAATTTACAGTTTTTCATCCCCAAGGAAGCGGATATCAGCGCAGGCGTGGATATTCTCAATATTTATTATTTCGGGCATAACGTTTCGCCGGACGATGTCACCACAATCAAAGCCGATGGGAGTATCCTGTTTAGTCCGGTCAACCTTTCAGGCACTTCACTCTCCGGCTATCAAAACACCAGCGGAATCAGGCTGGGCGGACCGGGGGCGCTGGTCGTGGAGGCCGGGGATTCACTGGATTTAGGAAACACCGGGGGAATCCAGACGGTAGGGAATACTTACAACGGTTTGCTGGGCACAACCGGCTGCACGCTGATCGTCGCATCGGGGTATAACAGGGACTTTTTCGATCCTGCTGCCGATGCCGCGTTCTTCGCTTCCCTCCAGGCACAGGGCATCCAGTACAGCAAGGATATGGCCGCGGGCAACACCGCGGAGGCCAACACGGTCGTTGCCGCAGCCAGGGCTGACATCATCGTTCCGTTCTTTGCCAGCTCGGCGAACGCAGGGGCGGGCGACATCAATATGACCACTTCGCAGATCAGCACCCTGTCTCCCAGCGGCGGCATTTTCATTTTTACGAACGGCAGCCTGAATGTGGGTAAGAGCACGTTTTTCACTAGCGAAAGCCAGATACAAAGCACCGGGATCTTTACAGCCCAGGGCGGGCCCATAAACATCTTCGCCTATAAGGATGTCAACGTGAACGAGTCGCGGATCATGACCTTTCTGGGCGGAGACATCACAGTGTGGAGCGATACGGGAAGCATCAATGCGGGGCGTGGTTCCAAAACCGCTGTAGACGCGTCTCCTCCAACGCCCACATATATCAATGGTCAACTGGTGCTCGTGTTTAATCCTCCGGCGGTGGGAAGCGGGATCAGGGCGGTCACATACGCTCCTGACGGCGTCGATGGGCCGGTCCCGGCCCCTCCTGCCGGAAACATCGATCTGTTTGCGCCCGATGGGGTGATCGACGCCGGAGAGGCCGGAATCGCCGGTCGAAACGTTATCCTAGGGGCCGTTCAGGTGCTAAATGCGAACAACATCATCTTCTCGGCCGGATCGGTGGGCGTGCCTGTCTCGACCTCACTTTCCGGTCTGGGCGCGCTTACCGGAACGAGCGCCGTTACCCAGGGCCTGCAAAACCAGGAGGCGGCAATCATGAACGCCGCGGCCGCCAAGCTCGCGCCGGGCGATTCTGTCTCCGACGCCTTCTCCACCGCATGGCTCGAGGTCAGGGTGTTGAGTTTCTTCGAAGTGGACCCGGGCGACAGCGGCTGGGAGAACACGGATAATTAATAGTGAACAGTGAACAGTGAGCAGTGAGCTGAAAAAACAGGAACAAGACATCAATGAGCGGTGGCGGTGAGCAGGAAAAGCAGGGACAAAGCAGTGAATAATGAACAACAAAAATGCCATTTTAGCCGGCTACCGATCCTGCCTGCCGTATTTGTTCTTATCTGTTCGCTGCTCACTGCTCTTAATCTCTTCACACTTCTTTCGGGGGTAATGTAGTGCGCAGGTTTTTCTTCTCCAGATTTACGGCAGTCGCGGCATCGATCGTACTTGTCTCCATTTTCTCGGGCGCAATCCAGGCCCATGCATGGTGGGACGACAAATGGCAGTTTAGAAGGAAGATCGTCTTCGATACCACGGCCACGGGCGCGGATATCAGGGAGAACCTGAACGAAACCGCCGTTCTCCTGAGGCTTCATACCGGCAATTTCAACTTTGCCGGAGCCAAAGACGACGGTTCCGACATCCGGTTCATGAGCGGCGACGACAAACTTCCGTTGAAGTTTCAGAAAGAACTCTACGACGCGGCCAATGAGATCGCCCTGTTCTGGGTCAAGGTGCCGCGGATTATGGCAGGTTCGAAGCAGGACTTCATCTGGATGTACTATGGGAACAAATCCGCCGCCCAGGTCCAGGACCAGGGCGGGGTCTACGATGTCAATCAACTGCTTGTCTATCATCTCGACGAAGCGGAAGGAAAACCCAGGGACGAAACCGCCTATGGAAACCACCCATCTGAGTTTTCCGCCGAAATGGGCGTCCCGGCAGTCGTGGGCGCAGGCTTGACCCTGAACGGTTCGAGCGACAGGATAGTCATTCCGAGGTCCCCGTCGCTGAACTTTTCCACCGGTTTTACTTTTTCAACCTGGATAAGGATCTCTCAGCCCCAGAGCAACGCCCGAATTCTCTCATGGGAAGACCAGAATCAGTCGCTCGTCATAGGGATCGATCAAACGAAGGTATTTGCCAGGGCGACGGCAGGCGGCCAGACCGTTGAAACCGAAAAGACCGCCGACCTGCCCCTTCAATCCTGGCATCACCTGGCCGTAACCGCTGAACCCTCGAAGCGTCTGACAATATACCTCGACGGCACGGAAATGAATTGGGTGAATCTGCCCGGTGCTTTGCCCGAACCGGCCGCCGACCTGTGCATCGGCGCAGCCCTCAATGGAACCGGTTTTTTTGCCGGCGACCTCGACGAAATCGAGTTGTCAAAAACGGCCAGGTCGGCCGAGTGGCTCAAGACTGCCTTCAGGGGCCAGGGGCCGGATAACGTCCTTGCCTCTTTCATGGAGGAGGAAGGCAATGCCGGCAGCGGCGAGAGCCTTACCATTCACCTGATAAAAGTCGTTGCCAGGACAATTACTCTCGACGGCTGGCTCGTCATAGGCACTCTTGTAATTCTGGGGGCATTCTGCTGGATTATCTTTTTGACGAAGATGCTGAGCTTGTACCAGACCAGCCGTGCGAACATCTCTTTTACAAATCAACTCAGAGAAGAGCGGGAGTTTGACACAATCTACAACCAGGAAGAAAACGGGTTTACAGGGTCGTCCCTGTACCGGGTTTATAATGCGGGATTCGAGGAGTTGAAGTTAACCCAATCGAAAATGGGTAAAGAAAAAAACGGCCTCTCCAAATCCATGATGCATTCGGTTCAATCTGCTCTCGATAAGGCCACAATGCAGGAAAGCAGGCGGTTCGGCGCCGGGCTGATGATACTGACGTTCGGAATTTCCGGCGGACCTTTTCTAGGTCTTCTCGGCACGGTGTGGGGGGTCATGAACACGTTTGCGGGCATGGCCGAAGCCGGGGAAGCGAACCTTACGGCTATCGCGCCCGGCGTCGCCTCCGCGCTTGCCTGCACCCTTGCCGGTCTGCTGGTGGCCATTCCGGCGCTCTTTTCCTACTCTTTCCTCACGCAGCGCATCAAGGACCTAAATGCCGATATGTACCAGTTTACCGATGAATTCATCCTCAAGCTACAAGGGGAAGACTGAAAATGAAAAGAAACCCTTACGGCGAACATGAAGTCATCGATGAAATAAACGTCGTTCCGCTGCTCGATCTCGCCTGGAATCTTTTGCTCGTGTTCATGATAGTGGTGACGGCTTCGGTTCAGGGTATCAATGTCAACCTGCCCAAGGCGAGCGCCGCGACAAGCTCGGTGAAGCCCACCACGAAGGCGATTACGATCACGGCCGAGGGGAATATCTTTCTTGATACCTTTCCAGTGACGATAGCCGAACTGGAGACGCGGCTGAGGCAGTACAAGGCGGTAGACCCAAACCTGCCCGTTGTGATCAAGGGGGACGAAAAGATCTCCTACAAAAGCGTCATAGAGGTCCTGGATGTATTGCAGAGGCTCGAAATCAGTCAATTGGGCCTTGTTACGCAAAAGCTTACAAAATAAGCAGCGGACTTCACCACAGAGACACAGAGGGCACAGAGTAAAGCAATTGAGCGAACAGACAAAACTAAAAGGCAGATGCCTGTTTGTTTCCGGTTTTTCCAGCATGCCTGTTTTCTTTTCTCGGTGCTCTCTAAAGATAGACCCGAGCCCCTCGAAGCGGGCCACCGGGTTTTTGGAATTATCGAACGCCTCTGTGGTGGAATGGTTTATTCGGGGTAAGAGAAGATGAAGAAATCCAATAAAAAATCCTCCTCGGCAATGACCTGGATTATCAGCGGTTGCGTTGGGCTCGTGTTGTTGGGCGGTTGCATATTCGTGGCGAAGCTGCTCATGTCGGATTTGGGACCAACGAGAAAGAACCAGGTCTCCACGGTCAATCTGCTACCGCCTCCGCCTCCGGTCGTCAAGGAAAAGCCCCCCGAGCCGGAACAGCAGGTAAAAAAAGAAAAAATAAAAGAGCAGGTGATAGACGTCGGACCGGAAAACCGTCCGGATGATGCCAATAAACCTGACGAAAAGCCCGCAGGCAAGCAACTCGGTCTCGACGCCGAGGGGACTGCCGGAGGCGATGCGTTCGGCTTGATCGGAAACAAGGGAGGCGCAGGCCTGGTAGGCAGCGGCGGGGGCGGTTCGCCCTTTGGCAGATATGGCAAGCTCCTCGAGGACGAGTTGAATCGCAAGGTGAAGAAACGGCTGGAGGGTAACGGGGGAATTCCCAAGGGAAAGCTTCAGCTTACGGTACAGATCGACGTGGATGCCCAGGGCAAAATCGTAAGGTTCAGGATCGTTTCGCCTTCGGGCGATGCCAAACTGGACAGTGTCGTCAGGGAAGCCCTGAAGCGCGACGGCTCCATCAGTCAACCGCCGCCCGAAGGAATGCCCAGAGGCGTGAACGTCCGCATATCGTCACAGGGGTGACAAATGCCAGTGAACAGTGAGCAGTGAACAGTGAACAGTGAACAGCAAAAGCTGAGTTTCAACGTTAAGGGGTGTAACAAGTGGAGTGAACTGTAAAGAGCGAAGAGTGAGGGGTGAGATTTTCACAGCTCACTGCTCACTGCTCACTGCTCACTGCTGTCAAGGGGGGGAGTTTCGATGTTAAGGGGTATAGTTGTCCTGGGAATAGTTGCCCTTATTTCCTGTGTTTGCGTAACGAATACCTTTTGCGGGGAACCAAAAGCAGCGGAGCCGACCGGCATGGAGTTGCTTGCGGATATTTTGAAGGCCAAGGGGGTTATCAGCCCGGATGAAGCCGCTGCCCTTAGAGCGAAAACGACCGGAGCGGAGTCGCCCGAAAGCGTAAAGGCGCTCGTCGATCTTCTGAAGAATAAGGGGTTGGTCAGCGATGGCGAGGCGGACCGCCTCAATCAGGCGCTTGCCAAAACGGCGACATCGTCCCAGCAGGCAGCCGCGAAGGCAATTCTGGTCGTCCCGAGAGATCAGGAATACGTCCAGAAGATTACTCAAAACGTTGTCACGGAAGTAAAGAAAAACATCGACGAGCAGGTCCAAACCGAGGTCGCTCAAAAGGCCAAAGACGGCACCCTGGCCGGCTTTGGCCCGGAGATCCCCGAATGGCTCCGGAAGCTTCGAATCAGCGGCGATATCCGGTTGCGCTATGAGCCTGTTTTTTACGCTAACACGAACGGATTGATCCTGGACCCTAACAATCCGACCCAGCAAATACGCTCAACCCTCAATAGCCAGGCTGAGTATCTGCTGGCTCGTCTCAAAGTTGAGGCCGACATAAACGATCAGGTGACCCTGGGAGTGAGAATCGCCTCCGGGAATCAAACCAACCCGGGATCTGACAATTCCATTATGGGCGATTATTTTATCAAGGATGGTTTTCTCCTCGACCAGGCATATCTTCTATTCAAACCTATCGGTGAATTGAGCATATGGGCCGGGCGTATTCCCAACCCCTGGTTTTACACTGACCTTATATGGGCCAACGACCTTAATTTCGAGGGTGTGGCGGCTAATTACACCAGGAATATATGCAGTGACCTGACCGGCTCCGTTACCGCAGGAGCTTTTCCTCTACAGGCAATAACCCAGGAGGTAACACAGGCTGAGCAAAAGTGGCTGTTCGGTGGACAGGCGACCGTTGAATACAAGCCCAACAATCAGTATTCGGCCAAACTGGGCGTCGCGCTGTACGATTATGAAAATACCCTCGGAGTTGAAAACCCCGTAGGGGAGACCATTAATGACTGGACGGCGCCCCTCTACATGCAAAAGGGGAATACTGTTTTCAATATCGAGCCTCAGACCGGCAGCGTTGCGCAAAAGTTCGCCCTAGCCTCGCAATTCAGAGATCTGGATCTGCTTATAGCCGTGGACCTGGCATTCTGGGACCCTATCCATGTTGTTTTATCGGGCGATTATATAAAGAACATCGCCTTCGACGCACAGCAGGTAGCGGCTTTATCCGGAAGATCTGTACAAGATATGCAGAGCGACGCATACCGGGCGGGCTTGCTGGTGGGTTACCCGACTCCGCGGAAATTTCTGCAGTGGAACGTGTTTGCTTACTACAAGTATGTCGGGACTGACTCGGTCGTCGATGCTTTCGACGATCAGGATTTCGCCCTCGGCGGAACGAACGCAAAAGGGTGGATCGTGGGCGCGGAATTGGGCCTCATGAAAAACGTGTGGCTGACCGCCCGATGGTTTACGTCGGACCAGATTTCGCCTTTCCAGAATTCGACGGGCCCTTTTTCCGTAGACGTGTTTGAATTTGATACGCATGCGGCATTTTAACAAAGCAGTGAACAGTGAGCAGTGAACAGAAAAGAACAAATGCGTTAGGCAGGATCGATAGCCGGCGAACGTGGCATTTTGCAGCTCACTGTTCACTGCTTACTGCCCTTTGATTGCGGCGGAGGTAACTGATGGTTCGTATTCTGGTTAGAATTGCCCTGGTCGTTGCCATTCTGGGCATTGGCCTGGGAGCCGGTCTCGGCTACGGACAGCTCCAACTCGGCAGGGAGCAGCAGATTCATCAAAACAAGATAAACGAAATAAACAGGAAAATAGCCCTGCTCCAGAAAAAAGCTTCTGACGAGCGCGAGGCCCGGTCGGGCAGCGAGGGCCGCAACAGGTCCCTTCAGACTGAGATAGACAAGCTTCGAAAGGAAAATGGGGAGCAGGCGGATGCAGTAAAGAAACTCGAGGCCGAGGTGCAATCGTCTGAGGCAAAATTGAAAGGCACTACCGAAGAGGCCGCCCAAATGAAGGCCGCCCGCGACGCGGTGAGCGCTCAGCTCGCTCAGGTCCTTCAGGCCGCCAGGGACATCGAAGCGCAGGCAAAGCTGCTGGCGTCCGGGAAACAAACCCTTGAGACCTCTTTAGCCAAAGTGAACCAGGACCTGGACACCTGCAGAAATCACAACGCCAGGCTCTGCCTCATAGCTGATGAACTAGTGAAAAAGCAGCAATCCAGGAGCACGATGGGAAGCCTGCTCCAAAACGAGCCTCTGACGCAGATCGGGAAAGTGGAGCTGGAAAAATTCACCCAAGAGTACAAGGAAAAAATCGAACAGGAGAGGCTGCAGAAAAATTAGGGCCGCAATGCAGTGAGCAGTGAATAGAAAAAAGCAAGGGTGCGCAACTTCTTCAAATACAAAGGATGCCGCATGAACAGAATAATGAAAGTTTGCTTGTTAGTCTGTATCGTTTTTGCCTGTTGCGGAGCCGGCACATCCGCTTACGGGTATTGGAGCCAGGAATGGACACAGAATTTTCCCCCTGAAGATTTCGGCGCTTTTACGAAAATCGAATTCTTCATAATCGACGCCCCCCGTGGAGTTACGTTCGAAGCCCCTACATCGATTTCACTTTCCCCCGGATCGTCCGGCGGCTGGACCAGCATAATTCCCAACTCGGAGTATTCGCTTTTGACAGGTCCCCAGGCCGATTCAGCCATTCTGACGACTTATTTTACCGGCCCCCGTAGAGACAAATTTGAAGTGGACTTTGTACTCTGGGATGGCAACACGGTCGTGGAGAGGCAGGAATTCAAGTGGCTCGGCGGCCACTGGCAAAACCCGAATGGAACTCTGATACTTGACTCATCCGGGGGTTTCGATCCCGGGCAGTATAACCGCACGGGCGCACCGGTGGGCACCGGCATTCCGATACCATCCACCGCATTGCTCCTTGCGCCGGCAGGCCTTGGACTTTTACTTCTTCGAAGACGCATCTCGGGGATTCGGAGCTGATTTTCCTGAAAAAATCGGCCGGACATCAGGCATGTGGGGTAGGCTTTCCTGCCTGCCGCTAATTGGCCTGAGACCAAGGAAATACAGCCGGGGTATCTATTAACGGCGTAATAAGCTTTTAAAAGGTCTAAGCCCAAATCAGAAGCCCCTTCAAAGCTCATGATTCGGGCTTTTTTATGTCGTCGCAGCACGGGTGGTAATGATGAAGGCCGCAAAATTTGGAATAGCTCCGAATATAATGCCCTAAATCCTTTGGCTGGCTCATGCTAATTACTCCACACCTTGCAAAATGGATTCGTTTTGTGTGAAGCACCTGGACAGGTGCTAGCACCCTTTCTTCGAGGATTCAAGCATGTATTCCATGTTAAGAAACAGGCAAATTGCGTTGATTTACCTTTTTCTGGCTGCCGCTGCCCTCATGGCGTTCTGGCAGGTTTTTCAGTGCGATTTCATTTATTACGACGATCCCGCATATGTAACCGAGAACGTCCATATTCGCCACGGCATAACGATAGAGGCAATTCGGTGGGCATTCACGACCGGTCAGGCCTCGAACTGGCATCCTCTGACATGGATGTCACACATGCTGGACGTTCAGCTCTTCGGATTAACGCCGCGATGGCACCATTTGACTAATCTCTTATTCCATATCGCAAACACGCTATTGCTCTTTTTCGTTTTTCAGCGGATGACGAAAGCGCCATGGCGGAGCGCTTTCGTGGCGGCTTTGTTCGCGCTTCACCCTCTCCACGTTGAATCAGTCGCCTGGGTGGCCGAGCGAAAGGATGTTCTTTCCGCCTTCTTCTGGATGCTTACCATGTGCGCCTATATCCACTATGTCGAGCGTCCGCGGCTCAAGAGCTATCTTGCGGTTCTTACATTTTTCGCTCTCGGCCTGATGGCAAAACCGATGCTGGTAACCCTTCCCTTTGTCCTGCTCCTTATGGACTACTGGCCTCTGGGGCGAATGCAGGGAGAGGGGAGCACGGAGCGAGAAGGGAGAAGCGCAAAGCAAAATACCAGCGTAGTGCGGGAAGCGCTGTCTGCGAATAAAAAAAAGGGCAAGTCAGGTAAAAAGCTCGCCCGCGGATCAGGTTCGGGGCAGATTTCGCGGGGCGTGGAAATAGAGGAAAAACCGGCTGATGATAAATATCAGTGGGCACTGATTCGCCCTCTTATCCGGGAAAAAATCCCTTTTTTTGCCATGACGGCGCTCTCATGTGTCGCAACATTCATCGCCCAGCAGAAAGGAGGGGCGGTACAATCCATCGAGGTATTTACACCGGGTGTTCGTATTGCGAATGCTTTCGTTTCCTATATCCTCTACATTGGAAAGATGGTCTGGCCGCGCAATCTCGCCGTTTTTTATCCTCATCCGGGGCTGTGGCATCTCTGGCAGGTCCTGGTGGCGGTTCTGCTCCTTGGCGCTGTAACCTTAACCGTCATCCGCACGGCTAAGAGATTTCCGTACCTGGCCGTGGGGTGGCTGTGGTTTACCGGTACACTTGTGCCTGTAATTGGCATTGTGCAGGTCGGCGCGCAGGCCATGGCCGACCGCTATACTTATATCCCTCTCATCGGGTTGTTCATTATGACGGCGTGGGGCATTCCGGAACTCTTGAAGGAATGGCAGCCCACCCACCCGCCCCGCAAAGAGGTACTCTTTGCCTCGTCGGCAATAATCCTTGCATGCCTTTTCGTTGTTACGTGGACACAGGTCGGGTACTGGCGCAATAGCATTGCATTGTATGATCATGCCCTGAAGGTTACCGACCGGAATGATACTATTTATAATGCCCGTGGCGTCGCTTATACCAGACTCGGCAGCTCCCGGCAGGCTATCGCGGATTATGACAGGGCCGTCGAAATCAATCCCGAACATGTTGATGCCTATCATAATCGTGGTGTTGCCTATGCCAAACTCGGCAACTTCCGGCAGGCTATCGCGGATTATGACAGAGCCATCCGGATCAATCCCGAACATGCGTGGTCTTATCATGGCCGGGGCGCCGCCTATGCCAAACTCGGCAACAGGCGGCAGGCAATTGAGGATTATGGCCGGGCGATAGAAATGGATCCTGAATACGCCGAGGCCTATAATAACCGGGGCGTTACCTACGGTGAAATTGGCGACCTAAGGCAGGCTATTTCCAATTATAACAGGGCCATCGAAATCGATCCCGGCTATGCCGAGGCCTATAATAACCGGGGTGTTGCCTACGACGGACTTGGCGACCACCGGCGGGCGATTTCAGATTTTGATAGGGCCGTCGAGATCAATCCGGAACTTGCGCAGGTATATAATAACCGGGGTCTTGCCTTTGGCAGGCTTGGCAATCCCGGGCAGGCTATCTCCAACTATGACAGGGCCATCGAAATCAATCCCAAATATGCGGATGCTTATAGTAACCGGGCCGCCGCCTATGGCTCACTTCGCAATTACACGCAGGCTGTTGAAGATTATGACAAGGCCGTCGAGATCGATCCCGGCTATGCGAAGGCATATTATAACAGGGGCGTCGCCTACAGCGAACTTGGCAACCACAGGCAGGCGATCGAAGACTACGACAGGGCCGTCCAGATCGATCCCGGCTATGCCAAGGCATATTATAACAGGGGCGTCGCCTACAGCGAACTTGGCAACCACAGGCAGGCGATCGAAGACTACGACAGGGCCGTCCAGATCGATCCCGGCTATGCCAAGGCATATTATAACAGGGGCGTCGCCTACGGCGAACTCGGCAACCACAGGCAGGAGATCGAAGACTACGACAGGGCCGTCCAAATCAATCCTGAATATGCCGATGCCTATAATAACCGTGGTGTCGCCTATGCCAAACTTGGCAACCGGGACCGGGCGATCGAGGACATGAAAACAGCGGCGAAGTTTGGTAATGAAGATGCCAGGAACTCTTTGAGAAGCATCGGGATAAACTGGTAGCACCGGTTCCGGTTACTGACCGGCATTCGCCTCTTTGTGGTCCCGATCTCTGCACCCTCAGTCTCGAAAAAGACAGTCTCGCACGCGAAGACGCGAAAAAGTCACTGTGAAACATGAATTGCTGCTACGAAAAGGCCGCTTTCAATGGGCTGGACTACGGTAAGAACCAACGGGAGCCCCTCAATACACACCTCAGGATTGCGCGAGTTGTCGATCGTTCAGCCGCCTTTTCATGGTTTCAGGGTTTCCCAATGGGGATATGAAACGTTGCGGTGAATCCCTTTTAGCCTTTTCAACGCCAGCAGCGGGAGGTCGCCTCGCTCCAAATGTGAAGGGTGAGATTGAAGGGTGAAAATTTCACCCTTCGCTCTTCGAACTTCAAACTTCGTCTCCCCGCTCCTGCCCTCTACCGCTGCTCGCCACCTTCCCTTTCTTCGCGGCTTCGCGGCTTCGCGGCTTCGCGTGAACTGCGGTGAATCGCTTTTAGTCTTTTTCCGCATTTTCGGGGTTTCTTTGAGCCGATAGCCCTAACAACAGTTGAGTTTATAAAAAAAAAGTGCCCGGCGCAAAAAACGCCGGGCACTCTCTTTTTGTTCGTCTTCTTATCAGCCGGTCACATCACCCTGCAAAGCGCAGTCTCGACCGGGCGAAGAAGCCGCATAAAACTAAGGCACCATAGGATCTGCCGGGCCACCGGCGACCACCTCAGGATAAGTGGCGTCACCACCTGCCTGCTTCGAAACGCGCAATTCCGTCGCTGCGCCGTAGGTGAGGGACTTGCCCGCACCGACGGTGCTGGGATTGATGTTTGCCGGGTTGGAAATGTAACCTATCAGCGTGTTGTAGATGGCGGTCTGGCTGGAATTCAAGTTGCCGGTGTTTCTGTACATGTGGTTGACGGCATAGAAATCGTCGTACATACCATCACGCATATTGATCCGGTTCGCAGCGAAACCATTGTATTTGATCTGAACGTAGCTTGCAGTATTGGCGTTATCTGCATCCATAAACCCGATCGCGCCGCCTACGCCGTTCGGATCGAGGGTAGCCATCGGGGTTACGCCCGTTAGGTTGCCGGCAGCCCAGGTCAGGCAGTTCTTCATGTCGCCGGTAGCGTTGTTGAACCAAACATAGGGAAGATTATTCGGATTTGTCGAACCGCCTGCAGGATCTGATTCAAATTGCACAAGCCCATTGCCCCATCCGTTACCCCTCACGATCCCCAGATCCAACGTAGCCAGGGTCCCGGAACCTGCATGGCGCATGCAGAGTGTAACAGGCTTGGTCGTATAGTAACCGCCGGTAGCGCCATTGGCAGTCCCGAAATCGCTCCAATAAAGGATCTGGCCGGAAAAAAGCAACACAGCCTGGAGCCTCGAAATGTTGTCAATCGTAGAACTCTTGCAGGAACCCGAAACAGCTCCGCAATCCGCGTCCGTCAGGCAGAGATTGTCAAAATGTGCCGTGTCGGAGCAGCGAGTGGAAGTTACGCCGGGATTGACATAAAAGGCGAACGGGTAAGCCAGGGGAGCGTCCACGGAAAGTCCCGTAGCTGGTACGCCGTTGAAGGAAAGAGTGGTAGCTGCACCACCAAGAGGCCCTAACAGTGCCCCCTGACTCTGCTGCAGAAAGCTCGACGCCTGGACATCGGATGTGCCGACCGTAACCGTTTGGCAAGAGGCCGTGCTTGTGGTAGGCAGCATGGTTACGCCATCCGAGGAGAGGGTCGCCATCGGGCGCTGCGATTTGTCCGAGCAAATCGTCACTGCGTTGGGGTCTTGAATTCCCTGTACAGCCTCGATTCCGTCGAAGGAAGCCTTGGAAGAGTAGCGGAAGTTGATATTTGCCCCGCCAACCGAGGAGCAGTTGGTGCCGATCGTGAGCGCGCTGTTAGCATCGCCGGCAGCCAGAAGCGGGGTGGCGTTGGCCGACGCGCAGCCCAGTTGGCCTGTGAGGAAAGCCGGTGCCGCATTGGTAAAGAAATTGAACTGGGCGGACGCACCGTAGAGATTGAAATCCACGGGCGTGACGGCGTTGGCTACGCCGGCCAGGGCGAAAATCGAGGCGCCGAGGACAAGGCCCTTGGCGGCTGTTTTCAGTGCCTTCATTTGTATTCTCCTGTGTATGGCAGGCTTTTCAGTCTGCCTGTTCTAAAGTGGGGCAGGCTTTCCAGCCTGCCTGTTTTAAGCGTATGCCGTTTGTTCAACTGACGTTGCGATTAAAACTTGAAAATCTCTCTTCTCCTGATGCCGACCAGCCCGAGAAGTCCGGAACCGAGAAGCAGAACGCTCGGCGGAATGGGAACGGGCGAGGCATTGGGTTGTGCTGTGGTGGTGAGAATTCCGCCCGTGAGAGTTGCGTCCAGGGTAAAAAGAGGGCTGGTAGATGACGAAATCTTGAATAGAGAATCGAGCGTCGAAGAGCCATTCACGAGACTCGCTTCGATTGTCCCTGGGGCAAGGTATCCGTGAATCGAACCGACGGCTGCACCTGATTCATCAAGGGTGCTATAATAGTTGTTCGCGGTGGTTAAAGCAGTTGAAACAGTCGAAGCGCCACCACTAGCGGCACTAAGGCTACCGTACAAAGTAACAACTGTATTTATATTGCTAATGGCGGGAGTCAAGAGGCCTGCTATCGCCGGGGTGCTCCCAACGGCGTCGCTGGCCCAGACACCCTTGTTACCGCCTGACGGCACCGCAGCAAAAAAGGCAACTTCGAGGTTGCTGAGATTCGTAAAATAGGTGTTCAGGTTAACTGAACTGTTGAGAGCGTTGATGGAAGTGACGGTGGCGGTAGCGGCGCTGCCAAGGTCGATACCCACTTCTGTGGTCCCGCCGCTTGCCGTGGTCTGATACACAACTTCAACAATGTCGCCGCTCGAAAAGGCGGCCTTCGCCTGGCCTGCAACACCGAACACCAGCAAGCCTGCTGCCAAAACTCCAAGTAACTTCTTCATCTTTTCCTCCTGAGAAAGAAATTCGTGCATTCTCCTCAGGCAACCCGGCCGTCCGACTCATCGCCTTTTCCGTGCAGGCTCTTTTATTTAGTGGGCTTTGAGCCCCTTCATTCCTGCGTCCGGCTGGTCATCGGACCCGTTGGCTTTCCGTCACCCGGTTGCCCGGGCTTTGGCTTTGTCTAAGGGCGGGCCGTTTTGGCCCTTCGTTTTTACTGATCTTCAACCATTCAACTACCAGGAAAACCTTGCGTGGTAACGCTCACCCCCTCTCGTATCTGAGCCGCGGGGCCAAAAAAAAGCCCTAATCACAGCCTCGCGGGCTCATGATTAGGGCTTTCTGGTTCTCCAAAAAAACTGTGACAGCAAAGTACCCTGTACTTTATTTTTTCAAAATCTCTTCAAATTTCTCGATTCTTCCGATACTCCCCTGGGTAAAGTTCAGTTTTATGTAGCCCGTAAACTCGCTTGCTATAAGGCCGTTTATAACCGACCAAAGCCTTGACAGCTTGTCTGGCTTTTTCTTTTCGCCGTCTTTTTTCTCAAGGCAAGGCCGCATTTAAAAACTCTCAAAAATGTGAACGCCGAGCTGCTATGATCGATAAACAAAACTTGGCCGAAACTAGCAGCCAATTGTTACGTAACCGTGACGCACAAATTAAGATTAGGTTAATTGAGACTTAGTTAAACAAACGGGGCACAGTGGTTGAGCAAGCCGCGTTTTAAAACCTTTCAAAAAAGTGCACGCCGAATTGATATGGCCGATAAATATTACAGGCCGAGATTAGCAGCCAATTGTTACACAATCGTGACGTACAAATTAAGATTAGGTTAAGCAGTGAGCAGTGAGCAGTGAGCAGAAAAAGCAAAAGAAAATGATTCCTTTTGATTCTAGGCACCCATGTCAGTGATTTTATCTGTGGCCATCCACCGTGCTACTCTCCTTATCTGTGGTTTGAATCTTTAAATGCGGGAAACCACGGATTTCCCGAATATCACGGATAGGGGCTTTTGTCCCGCTTCCCGCTGCTCGCTTCCTGCTCCTTGCTTCACCCCTCACCATTCACCCTTGACCTTTGACCCATTCACCTATTCACCTATTCACCTATTCACCTACTCACCCCTCACTCTTCTCTCCCTGCCCCCCTACCCGACACCTGAATGAAACTTTGCTGAAACATTCTTGTAATGAGGACGCAATAGTATAGGCGGCTTTCCAGTTGCACCGAACAGGGCGCTCTGTGCCCAGCAAAGACATGGCGGGAAGAAAGAATAAGGGGCCACAGTTTCCCGGAGCGAATCCGGCACCCTGTATCTGACAAACTTTAAAGGAGACACTATGAAAGCAGTATTGGGTCTTGTTCTTGTGGGATCGGTAATTCTTTCCTCTTTGGCCGGGTGCACTGCCGAGGGACCCAAAATTGCCGTCGTCGATACGGGCAGGGTAATAAGCGAGTCCCAGGAAGGCAAGAAAGCCAATGCCGAGCTTGACGCCCTGGTGAAGGCAAAAAGGGCGGAGGTAAGCCAGAAGGCCGAGGAAATAGATAAGCTGAAAAAGAGCCTGGATAAAGAACCGGCCGCCACCAGAAAAGGCAAGGAAGATGAGCTTCTCCGGGTGAGCGCCGAATATCAGAAGATGGTTTCCGCATACGAGACGGAAGTTCAGAAAAAGGCCTCGGAGTTGAGGGCCGGCTTGGTTAAGGAAATCAAAAACATAGTGGACACGGTCGCGGCAGAGGAAAAATACGTCGTGATACTAAACACTGACAGCACTTCCTACTTTCAGAAGACCATTGACATCAGCGACAAGGTCATCAGGAGGTACAACGAATTGCAGGGAACAAAAGAGTGAGCAGTGAGCAGTGAGCAGTGAGCAGAAAAAGAGGGGACGAAAGAGTGAACAGTGAGCGGTGAACAGTGAGCAGAAAAAGCAGGGACATAAGAGTGGGCAGCGAGCAGCGAAGGGTGACGTTTTCACTGTTCACTGTTCACTGTTCACTGTTCACTCTTTACTGCTCACTGCTCTGCGTTCTCTGCTTCTTTGCGGTTAATCGAGATGCCTTTGCCGACGATTGGTCGTTCACGCCATCGGTAAGCCTTTCCCAAAGTTATGACAGCAATTTTCGCTTTATCACGACACCTGCCCCAGGCACTACCAAGAGCGATTTTGTAACCAGCTTGAGTCCGGTGTTGTCTGTTACGGGAGAGACCGAGCAAACCAAGTTCCAGTTCGACACCACTACTAACGCTCAATCATACATTGAGAACCCAAGGTTTGACATTGTCAATGAAAACGCAACCGCCAGCCTGACCGAGTCATGGTCGCAAAGATTTTCAACGAGTGTAAATTTTGGGATTGTCCATGACTCGACCCTTCAAGAACAACTCGAGTCGTCAGGGATTGTCACGCAGTTGACCGAGCGCTACCTCTACACTTTCGGGTTGGGCGGCAAGTATGACCTGAGCGAATCATTGAGTCTGGCTGTATCCGGTCTTGCCGCCGACACTATTTTCCCATCGGGAACGTTGCCCAACAGCGATGTTTACCAGGGCACGATTACGCCGATTTGGGCAGTCACCCCAAAGGACAATATCGGTCTCAGCAGCAATTTTTCCTATACTGATTATAGCATCGCCACGACCATACGATCCGTCACCGAAACGCTCTTCTGGCAGAGGCAGATGACAGACACTTTAAGCTTCAAGTTGAGCGGAGGATATTATTATACAATGCTTGATTTTACCACCCCGGCGCTGGAGTTCATCCCCACCCCACCCTTCCGCCGGTTCGTCAACCTGCCGGAAAAAGCGACGGACAGCGGCTTTGTCTTTGGGGCAGACCTCACGAAGGATTGGTCGGAGAGATTTTCCACGGTCCTTTCAGCAGGCAAACAACAATATAATGATGTGGACGCGCGCAGTTTCGATTCGACATTCATTTCCTGTACGGCAAGATATAGATTGTCTGAAGTAACGACTCTCAACTTCCTCGCCAGATATAACACGAACGATCAGCTCTCCCAGGGAAGCTTGACAGTCGATTATTACATTCTCTCTCCTTCAATCGAGACAAACCTTACCGAAAACCTCCTTGTCAGACTGTCCGGATCATATGAATATGAAACACAAACCCCGGGGAACGTTAATTTAGATCGATATCGCACATGGGTCGACCTTACGTACAAATGGCCCAGGTTTTTTGCAAGCCATTAGTTTGCACGGCGCAAGATTATGCCGGCTGACCGCTTTGCTCGAAAAGGCCGGCAGGCATCGGGCCTGGCGATGGAGAGTCCCACACCATATCGAACCGCTTGAATGCGAAGGAGCTTGCTGGAACGAAAATTGTCGGGAAAATATCACATATCCGTGACGAAGCGGTAATCCATTCCCACCTAAACTGTGCGCATGTTCTACGGGGACTTGGCTGACCCATACATACCCGGGCCCCAGAAAGCCCGGCGAAGAGTAAACCTCTATTGCCGGGCTTTTTTGTTTTTCGATCGATGACAGGCGCAAACGAACATCTGCCGTATTGTTTGAATCCCGCACCTTTAAACTCAGGGGAAACTCAAAATGAAGAAACTGCTAACCGGCACCGCGATTGTTTTTATGATGGTTTTAACGGCAGGTCTAGTATCGGCCGCTTCAACATCCCAACCGATATTTTATGGCGAACAGAACGAGGGACCGGGCCTGAGGTCAGGTTCTGCAGCGCCCATTCCAATATCCCCGCCAGCGGCAACCTACCCGTGGTCAGGCTCAGGCACTATCTATTTCATCGATAACGAAACCGGGACTGTAACACCGGAGACCGGCGCGCAGATCACACTCAACCGGGCGGTTACTGCACCCGGAGAACCCCAAAACTTTTACCATGGCGTCATTACGACTACACTCCCAGGCGGTTCAACACCGACGAATATTTCAATCTCGGTCATTGTGGGGCCCGATGATCCGAAAGCATGGCACATCAGCGGGTCAAGTCCTCTTCTATTGTCGGCCGAAGGCAGGTTTTCGCATCAGCCGCAACACCGCGGCACCCCTACAAACGCCAGATATACGTTTAGCATTCGCGGAGCCATGCAGGATATCCCGGCATTCAGCTTCCAGGGATCACTTTCCAATGGAGGAGAACCTGAGCGGCCTCTTGAAACGAATACCCATCGCTAATAGCCTGTCATAAAGACCGGGGAGAGAAGCGAAGGACCCAACGCAACTCTATCTCGAAAAGACAGTCTTTCACGCGAAGACGCATTTTTCGACGTCGAAGAACGCGAAGAAGTCCCAAATAGAAATGAGTTGTTGTTCCAGAAAGTTGCTGATGGGTTTCGCTTCCGCTCCACCCATCCTACGGGTCTACCGGTCATTTCATGGTTTCATGGTGTCCCAAAGGGACGTGAGATACTGCTCCTTGAGAAAGGGGCTGCGCAAAAACTCGAAATCCACAGCATCCGTCTCAAAGGAACCGCCATTTACTTTGCAACTCCCGGATTCTACTTTTTCTTCTTTTCACCGAGCTTTGCCTTTAAAAGGTCTGCCAGAGTTCCCATAGAATCCGGCTTTCCCTTTAAATATCGGGAATAATCGTCCTCACCCTCCTGATGATCTTCAGAGTCTTCAGACCCTGCCAGCGACAGGGAAATACGTTTGTTCTCCATGTCGATAAGATCGATCCTTACTTCAACGACCTGGCCCTTTGCCACCACCTCGTGCGGATGCTTGATCCTCTTCCCCGCTCCAAGTTTGGAGATATGGAGAAGACCATCCACTCCGGCCGCCAGCGAAACGAAGGCGCCAAAATTCGTCAATCGAACCACGGTGCCTCTCTGGCGAGATCCTTGAGGAAAATCCTTTTCAATATTATTCCAGGGATCGGGCAGGGCTCGTTTCAGGCTGAAAGAGAGACGATTTTTCTCCCAATCCAGCTTCATGGCCATCACCTCAACTTCCTGGCCGACTTCCATGACTTCGTTGATGTCCTCCACCCGGTCCCAACCGATTTCCGAGATGGGTATGAGCCCTTCGAGGCTGCCAATCTTTACGAAAGCACCAAACTTCCGGATTGAGGTGATCGTTGCCATCACCTTCATTCCTTCCGCCAGCAGGCCCTTCTGTTCTTCTCTCTGTTTCTGGCGCTCTTCTTCCAGAACCGACCTGTTGGACACAACGATGTTTCGTCCGTTCTCGGCGTATTGAGTGATTCGGAAAGAAAGATGTTGGCCTATTAGATCCTGCGGGTTTCCGGAGTGTTGCAGCCCCATCTGAGAATGGGGGCAAAAACCGCGGAGTCCCCCGGCTATCTTGACTTCAAAGCCGCCTTTTATTTCTTTCTCGACAAGTCCTTCCACAGGGATTCCGCTTCGCCACGCTTCCTCCAAATGGTATCGTCCGGCCTCGCCTCCGGTGATCCGGGTCGTAAAGCGAAGTTCGTTGGCACCCCCGGACAGAAAATAAGCCTTGATCGTGTCACCTTCTTTGACGGAAAGGTTGCCTTCGTCATCGAGCAATTCCTTCCTGTCGAGATAGCCTTCGCTCTTGCCACCCAGATCAAGGAAGATCCATTCAGCGGAAATCTTAACGATCCTTGCCTCCACATTCTGTCCGGCGTTGAACTGCACGGGCTTCGCCAAGCTTCCTTCTAACAGCTCGGCAAAGCTCTCCTCTTCACCCATTTCATCCAGTTTTTCGTTATCCTCACCCATTCAGTCCTTTTACCTCTCCCCAAAAATGAATCTTCAGTCGATACACTCTCTCATATGCTCAGCGTCTTCTCCGAGACGAATTTCGCGATTGCAAAATCAATTTGCTTTCAATAATAACGGATCTGGAGCGAAAAGCCACGACAGAACGCCGCCTGGACAGGACGCCTACCGGGAGGGGATGATTTGTTTTTAGGACTTCGCCAAGACAGATTTCCGGGGGAATTTTTACTCTAGAACTGTTCGAAGGCTAAGTTATGGAGTAGGATATTGCGAGCTTGAGATCACTGGTTTCATTGAGCATTGCTTTGAAGGGAAAATCAACTTGAACATGCAGCAGATTAGAAATTTCAGCATTATTGCCCATATCGATCACGGGAAATCCACCCTGGCCGACCGTCTGATTCAGCACGCCGGCCTGGTTAATGACAGGCAGTTTCGCGACCAATTCCTTGATAACATGGAGATCGAAAGGGAGAGAGGCATTACCATCAAAAGCCAGACTGTGGTGCTCTCCCACATAAGCCGATCCGGTGAGGTCTTCGATCTCAATCTTATCGATACTCCGGGTCACGCCGATTTCTCTTACGAAGTATCCCGCGCATTGGCTTCGTGCGAGGGTGTCCTCCTTCTTGTAGACGCTTCTCAGGGAGTTCAGGCGCAGACTATAGCCAATCTATATGCAGCCATGGAGCATAACCTCACCATTGTCCCGGTGATCAACAAGATCGACCTTCCCTCTGCCGATATCGACCGGGTCAAAGAGCAGATAGAGCATGACCTGGGACTTGATTCGGACGATGTCGTCCTGTGCTCCGCAAAGGAAGGGACAGGAATCGAAGATGTTCTCGAAGCTATCGTAAACAGGATTCCGCCCCCGTCGGGAAATGCTGAAAAACCTCTTGCAGCGCTGATCTTCGATGCTCACTACGACTCTTTCCGGGGCACCATTGTGAGCTGCCGTGTCTTTGACGGCGCAATTCGGCCCGGGGACATCATCCGCCTCATGTACAACGGAGCAACTCATAAGGTGGAAGAGGTGGGTGTCTTCCGCTTGAACAGGGAGTCTCAGGGAGAGCTTTCGGCGGGTTCCGTGGGGTACGTGATCGCAGGAATAAAGACTGTGGCTGACGTCAGAATCGGTGACACCATAACGCTGGATTCCAATCCCGTCGAATCTTCCCTGCCCGGATTCAAGGCCGTAAAGCCCGTGGTCTTTTCCTCCCTCTATCCCATTTCTTCCGATGATTACCCTTCCCTTGTCGATTCATTGGAAAAGTACAAGCTCAACGATGCCGCGCTGGTGTATCAGAAAGATTCCTCCGCAGCCCTCGGCCAGGGTTTCCGTTGCGGTTTTCTTGGACTTCTTCACCTTGAGATTGTCCAGGAGCGTCTGGAGCGTGAGTTCGATCAGTCCATCATCATGACGGTGCCGAGTGTGCAGTACCAGTTTATACTTGCCGATGGTACTACCGTCACAGTG
>Ga0326728_10006675_pt1 | contig 30757 bp, 27 predicted proteins | sample MB3enrmetagenome_FD_207602 | JGI IMG/M metagenome (GOLD analysis project Ga0326728, IMG submission 207602) | Lab enriched peat soil microbial communities from McLean, Ithaca, NY, United States - MB31MN | ecosystem: Environmental > Terrestrial > Soil > Wetlands > Peat | place: USA: New York...
TTGATTTGCCGTACCAGCAATTCCGAATCGCTAAAGACCTGCAGCGCGCGGAAACTATGTTGCAAGGTGTACTCGAGCGCGGCGATCAGTGCGGAATATTCGGCGAAGTTGTTGGTCTGGCGTCCCAAGTAGCGGCTCAAGCGGGCGATGACCTGGCCGGTTTCATCTTCCAGGAGAGCCCCGTAAGCCGCCGGCCCCGGATTCCCACGCGCGCCCCCGTCGATGTGGGCGACGATCCGGGCGAGGGAGGCGGATGGCTGCTCGGTAAAGAGCTGGCCGGTAGCAGCGGACGAGGTCTTGCGAACGGGCATCCCGTCATGGTACCAGACGAAAAACAATTTGGGATTTGAGAATTGGGATTTCGGATTCACCTGGATCAATACTGCCGCTGGGTTGGTTGGAAATCCCCGATCCGAATCCCAATTCCCAAATCCCTAAAGTGCCGCTGGGCCGTTACTTGTCCGACAAAAGCTTGCCGGCTACAGCCAGGTGTTCCTTGGCGTTCTCTCGCACGATGATGTTTACGGCTTCCGGCTTGCAGGCAATGGTGGAGACCAGCGCCTCCGTCACCTTCTTGACCATCTCCCGTTTCTGCTCAATGGTACGGCCGGCGATCATATCAATTTGTATCGTAGGCATATGGACTCCTCTCGGTTATTTCTTTTCCGCTTGCGCCTTATCGCGGTCGGATAACAACACTCCTCCCACCGCAATACAATCCCTGGGGTTGTCTTTTATTAACACGGTATAAGCCTGTTCAGGGATATGCATAATACCGCTGGCTGCCTGGGTCAGAACCTTTGCCAATTCGCGTTTTTGCTCGATGGTGAACCTCGAGGCTTCAACTGTAATTACAGGCATGTCTTTCTCCTCCCTATTGACTTACTTCCCCGCATATTTTCTCGGATTTTTTCCTTTGTTCCTTGCGCAACCACCTGACTTCTTCACTTCCAGAGTCATAATCATGCTCTGAAAAACTTTGCCGGATAGGCATCCTTTCCGCCGAACTAGGGATATACCAGCTGCGTGGGATTGGTCTTCAGCATAATCTCGAGTTCCTGCTCTTTAAAGCCGTTTTCCAACAAGAGCTGAACCACGATGCGCACGGCTTCCGCCGGGGTGGGGCCGGCAAGATAGCCGGTATCGCTGGCAAGCACCACGTTTTCCGGACCCAGAAGCTTTATGTTCGCGGCAAACTCTTTGGGGGTAATGGAGTAGAAATTGGGCGAGAACTCCCCAAAAATATAGACCATCTTGGCGCCTTGCCGCACCATTTCCTTCTGGGTATCGACCGGAATCCTGGTGAACACCAGGTTGGGATGGTCGACGACTACTTTCTTGACTCCCCTTCTCACCGCTTCCGGCAGCAGCGCCTGCATTTCGTCGACGGACAAGTGACCAAGGCTTAAGCAAATATTCGCCTGCGCGATGAGGTCCAGAATATCGAACACCGCCGGCTGTAATTTGTGCTTGTCGTCGAAGACGGTTATGCCCGTGGCCGTTCGCCGGAATGCCGGCATAGAGACATCCTTCTTCATGGGATCGAAGCCGGCGGTCTTGGAAAAATAAGCAATGTGATTGGCCGCATCTCCGGTGGGCATCCACACTACCCGGGCGCCGAAACGAATTTGCGCTTCCACGGCAAAGGGGTTTAGTCCTCCCACCGCGTAGTTAAGAACCAACGCGCCAAAGATATCGATTCCCGGAACCAACTGCCGGACAAACTGCACCCGGTCGGCGCTGCCCATGGTCTGGCTTTTAAGCACAATTCCCTTAAAGCCATAATCGCGAGCCGCTTTAGCCAATTCAACGTGGTCATAGATCCTGGGAAAATTATCCGGCGAAGAGTGGGCGTGCATTTCTACTGCGCCCTTAAGCAGTTCTTTACATAACATCGCGAAATCACCTCTCGATATAAGTATGGCTATTAAAGACAACGGAGAGCGGTTTACTTCGGTTCCGCGCTCTCGGCTTACTGGAAATTACCACGGGTTTCTTTCACACATCGCGAGGTCGACGCTTCCATAGAAAGCCTCCGGCTCTAATTGGCAATTCAGCAATTTGCAATTGGTAATTTGTAATTCGCAAAGTATAACCAAGCCCGCTATTCAGCTTGGGGTTCTTACTTTGCAAATTACAAATTGGCAAAATTGCAAATCAATCGATGGATCATACCGACGATTTCATCGCCAATTCGTCTTCTTCGAACTTCAACGGACGCTTGGTCATGGTGAAGGAAATCAGCGCCCCGACTATGAGCAGCCCGCCGGCCAGGAAAAAAGCGCTGTCAAAACTGCCGGTGGCTTTAACGATGAATCCGGTAATAATGGGGGCAGACATGCCGAAGGTGTTGCCGCCCAGGATCAGGATCCCCACGGTCGTGCCAACCATGTTGGGGTTCTCCACGAGATCGTTGGCCAGCGCGTTGTTGAGCACCGAAGCCGTGGATATGCAGGATAAGGACCAGGAGATCAAGAGGAGAGCCAACCATTCATTCTTGGTCACGGTAACGAGCAGCACGGTACTGGATAGCAGCATGAAGACGATCAGCAGGGTGCGCCGTTTTCCCTGGAGCAGGGCCTCGGGCGTCAGGATCTTGTCGCTCAGTCGGCCGAAGTATATCCCCAGCACTACGGCGATCACGTAGGGCACGGCATTGAACAGGCTGGCCTTCATGAGCTGCATGCCCCGAGCCTTAACCAGGTAGGAAGGCAACCAGGTCAAGTACAAGTACATGGTATAAATGCAGCACCCTTGGGTCAGGAATATTCCCCACATAGTTCTGCGGCTAAGCAAGCGAAGGACGGCGCCTTTCGGAACTTCTGTAGAGCGCTTGGCGCCGGAGCGGTCGTCGGTTCTGGCCAGAATGTAATTGCGCTCCGCCGCCGGCAGCCACGGACATTCCTTCGGCGCACGAAACATCTTCAGCCAGACGAAGACCCAGATAATACCGGTCGCACCCAAAATCACGAAAGACCACCGCCAACTGGTTTGCAGGACGATCCAGGCGATGATCGGCGACATGATCGCCGGACCGGCGTAAGAGCCCGCATTGGCAACCGACATGGCGAGCGCGCGCTCGTCCGCCGGAAACCATTCGCGGACGACCTTGCCGGCATTCGGCCAGGAAGCGGCCTCGCCCGCGCCCAAGGCCAATCGGGCGGCGATCATATTGCCCAGATTGGTGATGGCGCCGGTCAGCATGGCGCCGGCGGACCAGATAGCCACCGACACGGCATTGACCCGGCGCGTGCCAAATCTATCCACCAGCCAACCGATAGGCACCAGGCAGAGGGCATAAGTCCACAAGAAAGCCGAAAACACAATGCCCATCATGGCCGGGTCCCACTTGAAGTCCTTGGCGATCGCCGGAGCGGCGATCGACAAATTCACGCGGTCGATGTAATTAATGAAGAGATTGAAGAACAGAAGCACGGCAATATAAAACCGTTTGCCCGTCCATAACGAAGTGATCTGCGCGTTTTCGGGAGCGTTCATTAAAGACACCTTTCTTCCAGTTATGAATTCTTATCTGGTATGGAGTCCCGCGGAGCGCCTCCTTGCCTCACGACTACGCACGGCAACCCTTTACGCCTGGCGACGGCTATAAGGTCCCCTTTAGATATGCTATTGCAACCAGATATTGCGGTTGAGACCGCCCAAGCATACACCCCCGCCCCCCCTCGGCGCTCAGCACGTCGGAAGGATTGCTGGCACAAAGTGGTACAGCTTGGAAATGGACTTGTACTGTACTTTGGAACTACAGCGCCAGTCAAGCTGGAAATCTCATCGTCCGATCGCCAAGCGCGCGGCGAGCCGATCAGGCAAATTCGCATCCAGAATGCGGCGTTGCGCGGTGTGCAGGTCGTACGGAACCCGATAAAACCGGACGGTATGCGAGTCGCTCTCCAATATGGCAAATGCGGCGCGCCAGTCTCCATCGCGAGGCTGGCCCACGGAGCCGGGATTTAACAGGTAGCGAGCGTCACGGTTGAGCTGCACCTCGCTGCACTGCAACTGATTGCCCAGCTCGATCCGGGTATGAAGCTCGCTGCCATAGCCGGCATAGAGGAAGAATCCGCCCTGGACATGGCTATGGCCGAAGAACGTGAGCGGGGCGGAGACCTCCAGCAGGGCATCCAGAGCGTCGGTTACCGCAATCAAGTACTCATCCTCGTCCAGGGGGGAGCCGTGTACGAATTGCACTCCGGCGATGTCCGCCACCGTGAGCGGTCCGGGAGGAAACGAACGCAGATATTCCAGGTTTTCCGGGGTCAGCGCCCGTCGCGTCCAGAGCGCAGCGGCGGCCGCAGTGGGGTTAAACGACTCAATCTCCGTCGTATTGGTACAGGCTTTGTCGTGATTACCGCGCACGTGCAACCGGCAGAACTGCCGCAGGCGGTCAATCACCTCGTTGGGACTGGCCCCGTATCCCACAACATCCCCTAAGTTGATTGCCAGGTCCCAGGGGGGCGCTGCCGCCAGGCAGGCTTCCAAGGCCTCGAGATTCGCGTGAATGTCACTAAGCAGAAGTACGCGCACGGCAACAGTAAGAACCGTTTCCCGTCACCCGTTTCCCGTTCTCCCTGCTTCGTTTCAACGGGAAACGGGTAACGGATTACGCTATTAGGGAACGAGGACGATTTTTCCGTAAGCCTTGCTTTCCATTACCAACTGGTGGGCGCGAGGAGCCTCGGCCAGGGGAATTTCCTGTCCGATTACCGGCCGCAAGCTGCCGTTTTCCAAACCCGCCACCAGCGCCGCATGCATGCTGCGCACTTCAGACTCAGACGCACCGAAGACCATTATGCCGTGAATGCTGGCTTCACGGCCCATGGCGTCCCGCGGATTGATCTCGATGGTTCCGCGATTGCCGATGACGATGATGCGCCCCTTCTGCGCCACCACCGAAAGGTCTTTGGCCAAGTTCTTATTGGCCAGCATTTCCAGAATGAGGTCGGCGCCGCGGCCAGCGGTAAATTTCATCAGCCCCTCGAGATAGTCGGGCTGGGTGTGGTCCAGCACCAGATGGGCGCCCTGCTCCGCCACCAGGGCGCGGCCTTTCTCGCTTCCGGCGGTGCTGATGACCGTGAGGCCGGCCGCGCGGCCTAGTTGAACGGCGGCAATACCCACTCCTCCGCTCGCGCCGTGGACGAGCATGGTTTCGCCGGGCAGAGCGCGAGCCGCTTGGAACATGGCCCGGTACGCAGCGCTATACGGCACGCCTACGGCGGCGCCCTGCGCAAAGGAGGTCTTCTGCGGCAGGGGATGTACCTGCGCTTCCGTGCACAGGGCCAGCTCGGCATAGCTGCCACTGAGACTGCCCCACGTATAGACCCGATCTCCTGGCCGCAACTTCGTTATGCCTGGCCCGATGGCGGCCACCGTCCCCCCAGCGTCGATTCCGGGGGTGTAGGGCAGGGCGGGCTTGCGCGCGTACGCCCCGGAACGGATGTAGGTCTCGACCGGATTGACCCCGGCCGCCTGAATGCGCACTACCACCTCGCCCGGACCCGGGTTCGGATCGGGAACCTCTTCTATCCGCATCACTTCGGGTCCGCCAAATTGGTGCACTCGAATGGCTTTCATTTCTCTGGTTCCTCGCTCTTGCAGTTTTAGCGTTTGGTAACTATGGCGAATGCCGCGTCCAGCTTGCGGCAGGCCTCATCCACGTCGGCCTTGCCGATATTCAGCGGCGGCGACATGCGAATCACATTGGCATAGAGCCCGCCTTTACCCACCAGCAAGCCTTGCTTGCGGCACTCGTCCATAAGCTGGTTGGTTTCCTGCGGGGCCGGTTCCTTGGTTTGCCGGTCTTTGATCAGTTCCAGCGCCTGCATCAAGCCCATGCCGCGCAGGTCTCCGATAAGAGAATACTTGTCTTGCAGCGCCTGCAGGTTCTGGCGGAAATAGTCGCCCACCACCTTGGCATTCGTCTTAAGGTCATCTTCTTCCATGACCGCCAGCACGGCGCGCGCCGCGGTGCACGTCACCGGATTACCGCCGAAAGTGGAAATGGTGAGTCCCTTGAAGGCGTCGGCGATCTCCGGCTTCGCCATCGTCAGTCCGACCGGATGCCCGTTGGCCAGTCCTTTGGCCGAGGTGAGGATATCCGGTGTGACTTCCCACTGCTCGATGCCCCACCACTTTCCGCCCGTGCGGCCCCAGGCCGTCTGCACTTCGTCGCTGATAAAGTCGCCGCCATAGCGCTTGACGATATCGAAAACGATCTTGAAATACTCTTTGGGCGGGGTGATGAAGCCGCCAACTCCCTGGATCGGTTCGGCCAGAAAAGCGGCAATCGTTCCGCTAGTGCCAGTCTGAATTACGTTCTCCAGATCTTTGGCGCAGGCCAGCGCACAATCGGGATACTTCAGGCCGAAGGGGCAGCGGTAGCAGTACGGATTGATCGCCTGCACAATGCCAACCTCAATCGTGCCCCGTCGCCAGGCGCTCTGGCCGGTCAGGCCGCGCGCCAGCGAAGAACGTCCGCTGTAGCCGTGGCGCAAGGTAACGATTTCAAAGTTGCCGGTGTGCATGCGGGCGATCTGCACCGCGGTTTCGTTGGCTTCGGTGCCGCTATTGGTGAAATACGATTTGGTGATTCCGCGCGGCGCGATTTGCGCCAGCTTCTCCGCCAATTCCACTTGGGGGATGTTGAGGAAACAGGTCGAGACGTGCTGGAGGGTATCGATCTGCTGCTTCATGGCGACAGTGACCCTGGGATTGCAGTGTCCCACGCTGACCGTCACGATGCCGCCGAAGAAATCGAGGTATTCGCGTCCCTCCAGATCCCAGACGCGCTGCATCTGGCCGCGCACCAAAGTCAGGGGTTTGGCATAGTAGGTCGCCACCGAAGGAAACAGGAATTCCTTCTGCTTGCGAGCCAGCTCTTCTCCGGTCAGGCCTCCTGCTTGGGTCAACGTATTCGTGCTCATCGATTTCCTCCAGAACGAAAATCATACCTCAGCCCTTTCGAACTTGGTAAATTCCCGGGGCCGTCGCGAGCTGGGGGCAGGATTCTGTGCCGCTTATACTTGGCCGGCATACGAGGACCGGTTTGCCTGAGCAGAGCGGTTGCGCGAGGCTCTGGCCGCACGGTTCAGTGACGCTCACAATTCAGGCTGAGCGATTCGAGGTACTTACGGAACGGCGCACCCAAGTCCGGCCGCTTGAGCGCGAACTCGACTGTGGCCTTTAGAAAACCGAGCTTGTCGCCGGTATCGTGACGTTTGCCTTCGAAAGTAAAGCCGTAGATTTTCTCGTGTTTGAGCAGTTGGCGCATGCCGTCGGTGAGTTGCAGCTCGCCGCCCGCCCCCTTCGGGGTCTTCTCCAGCATCTCGAAGATGCGCGGGGTGAGGAGGTAGCGGCCGATCACCGCCAGGTTAGAAGGGGCTTCGTCAGACCGGGGTTTCTCCACCAGGTCCTGAATCTCGAACAGCTTGCCTTGCCAGCGGCCGTCCACGGGGATAGCCTTCAACACGCCATAAGACGAGATCGCTGGACCTTCGACCACCTGAGTGGCAATCACGGAACACTGCATTTCGTCGAAAACTTCCATCATCTGCTTCAGGCATGGCACCGGAGCGTCGATCACGTCATCGGCCAACAACACGGCAAAGGGCTGTTCTCCCACCAACTCGCGCGCCATCAACACAGCGTGGCCGAGGCCGAGCGCCTCCTTTTGCCGCACATAGGAGACGTACATCATGTCGCTGATCTCGCGCACGATGCTCAGCAGTTCGGTCTTGCCGCGTTCCTCCAGCATCTTTTCCAATTCATAGCTGGTATCGAAGTGGTCCTCGATGGCGGTTTTGCCCCGGCCGGTAATGATGATGATCTGGTCGCAGCCGGAGGACATGGCCTCTTCGACCCCGTACTGAATGATGGGTTTGTCCACCAGCGGCAGCATTTCCTTGGGCTGCGCCTTGGTGGCTGGCAGGAATCGAGTGCCCAACCCCGCTGCCGGAAATACCGCTTTGCGCACGCGCATCTTCATAAATCCGTTCTCCGTCCTCAACAGCCGTTGCCCGTTTCCCGCTGCAGCTTCCATTGTACGTTGCACGACGCGTACATAGCTCAACGGGTAACGGGGCGCGAGCTTAAGCTGTTATCCGGTTGCCGTCCCCTCGCCCGCTGCACCATCCATGGTATTTATACGACGCCTGTGCAGCCCAACGGGGGACGGGTAACGGGTAACGGCCTTAAAGTGCTTTCTGGAGTTTCTTTGACTTTTCTTCCACGCCACGCGCCAGTTTCTGCTTATAAGCCACGAGCTTTGCCGCCAGGCTTTCGTCGCTCAGGGCGAGCATCTGCGCTGCCAGGATGCCCGCGTTGCCGGCGCCGGCCTTGCCGATGGCCAGAGTGGCCACGGGTATGCCAGCCGGCATTTGGACGATCGCCAGCAAGGAATCGAGTCCCTGCAAGGACGAGGACGGAATGGGAACTCCGATCACCGGCAGCGTAGTTTCGGCGGCAATCACCCCCGCCAAGTGGGCGGCGCCCCCTGCCCCGGCAATAATCACCTTGATGCCGCGGACCGCCGCGTTACGCGCAAACTCGCTGGTACGCGCCGGCGAACGGTGTGCGGAAGTGATATCCAGCTCGTAGGGGATACCGAACTCCTCCAGCGTCTTACTCGCCTCCCGCATGATCTCCAGGTCGGAGTCGCTGCCCATCACGATCGAGACTATCGGCTTCGTCATTCCGTTCTCCGTTTCCCGTTCTCCGTTCCCCGTTAGACCCAGGTATGCGCCACAACGCTTTCGAGCTTGCAGTAGTTTCTAGGGCGCATACCTGGGCCACAAACGCAGCCGTTTCCCGTTTCCCGACCGCAAGCTCCATTGTATGTTGCACAACGCATGTGCGAACCCAACGGGGAACGGGGAACCGGTAACGGGAAACGGTTTCACTATTCTGGCGTCAATCTCAGCGGTTTGGAGGCGATGTCGCGCCGATAATGCATGCCATCGAACCGGATGCGGGAACAGCCTTCGTAGACCCGCGCGAGGGCTTCGCGCAGATCTTTGCCGCGCGCGGTAACGCCCAGGACGCGTCCCCCGGCTGTCAGGAGATCGTCGCCCTGCCGGGTAGTGCCGGCGTGAAAGACTTTGGTTCCGGGAAGCTGCTCGGCATCGCCGATTCCAGTGATGCGTTTCCCCGTTTCATACGCGCCCGGGTATCCCTGCGAAGCCAGCACCACGCAGACCGCCGAGTCGTTAGACCAGCGAAAGGTCCCGTCGCTGACCCGCCCATCGATGGCGGCTTCCATGGCCTCCACTAAATCACTTTCCAGGCGCATCAGGATGGGCTGAGTTTCCGGATCGCCAAAGCGGCAGTTGAACTCGAGCACGAATGGCCCCCGCGGCGTCAGAATCAGCCCGCAGTAAAGAATTCCCTTGTACTCGGTTCCTTCCTCCCGCATGCCCTGGATCACTGGCCGCGCAATACGGGTGACCAGCCAATCGCGCATGTGGGCATCGACAATCTCCGGCGTGGAATAGGCGCCCATGCCCCCGGTGTTGGGGCCGGTATCGTTGTCCCCGACGCGTTTGTGATCCTGCGCTCCTACCAGCGGCACGACGTGCTCCCCATCACTAAGCACCAGGAAGGACAGTTCCTCACCCTGGAGAAATTCTTCCAGTACCACCCGCTTGCCTGCGGCGCCCAGCATTTTGCCGCTCAGCATATCGCCGGTCACGCTGGCCGCCTCATCCTTCGATTTACAAATCACCACGCCCTTGCCTGCCGCCAACCCGTTTGCCTTCACCACGAGGGGGGCGGAAAATAGCGTCAAGGCCTCCTTGACCTCGGCGGCAGTAGTGCAAGTGGCATATTTGGCCGTGGGAATCCGGTGCCGTTGCATGAAGGCCTTGGCAAAGCTCTTGCTCGATTCCAATTGCGCCGCGGCCTGCGTCGGCCCGAAGGTGCGCCAGCCCCGGCGCGTAAACTCGTCCACCAGGCCAGCCGCCAGCGGGGCCTCGGGTCCGACCACGGTCAAATCGGGTTGTATCCGCGCCGCCACTTGCACCAGCGCGTCCAGACTGGAAAACGATCCGGACACGCATTGGGCTTCGGCGCAAATACCACCATTTCCGGGAACGCAAATCACCTCCCCGGCCAGCGAAGACTGGCGGATCTTCCACACCAGGGCATGTTCTCGGCCGCCGCCGCCGATTACCAGCACTCGCTTCGGCATCTTGTTGTTCTCCCTCAAACCCGGCAGAACAGAGCCCGACCTCTTTGAGGGACAGAGTAGGTGCGCAGCTCAGCTATGTCAACCATTTACCCGTTATCCGTTTCCCGTTCCCCGTTTCCCGACAACCGCCATTGTACGTTGCACAACGCGTGTGCAGCCCAACGGGGAACGAACAACGGGTAACGGGAAACGGTTGTCGAAACGGGGACGGGTAATGGGAAACGGCTCTTATTCCCCCGCAACCGTTAGCCCATCGATGCGAATTGTCGGCGAAGCAATGGCACCGCGGAATTCCAGATCGCTGCCGATTTCCGTAATGTTGAACAGCATCTCTTTGAGGTTGCCGGCAACCGTAATTTCCTCTACAGGAAAGGTCAGTTCTCCATTCTGGATCCAGAGCCCAACGGCGCCGCGGGAAAAATCGCCGGTGACGAGATTTACGCCAAAACCGAGAAAATCAGTCACATACAGGCCATCGGCAACCTGGCGCACGATTTGCTCGCGCGTGCAGTGGCCCGGCTGGAGAAAGAAATTGCCCGCGCCAATCCCGGGGTTGCCCGCCAGGCCGCGCGAGGCGTTGCCGGTGGTCTGCAAACCAAGTTTGCGCGCCGTGTAGGTATTCAGCAGATAGGACTGCAACACGCCGCGCTCGATCACCACGGTACGGCGTGTCGGCACCCCCTCGCCGTCAAACGGACTGGAACCGAAGCCGCCGGGCATAGTGCCGTCGTCCACCACCGTAATATTCTCCCCGGCCACGGTCTGCCCCATTCTTCCCGCCAGGAACGAAGCTCCACGGTAGATCAGGTCTCCGTTCACCGCCTCGCAAATCTCGCCCAGCAGTCCCCGCGCCACCTGGGGATCGAACACCACCGGCACGCGGGTAGTCTTGACTTTGCGCGCCCCCAAGCGCCGGAGCGTTCGTTCGGCCGCCACTTTGCCCACCTGTTCCGGCGATTCCAGCAACGACAACCTGCGGGCCACCGAATACCAGTAGTCGCGCTGCATGCCTCCGCGCTCTTCCTGGGCGATCGGCACAGCCGAAACCGAACAGTACGAACGGCGGTATTCGCCCACAAAGCCCGTGGACGCGGCAAAAACCTTATGGCCGGTAGCGGCGTCGAAGGAGCCGCCTTCCGAGTTGCGAATCCGCGCATCGGCCTCCAGCGCCGCCTTTTCGGCCCGGCGCGCATAATCGATGCGGTCGGCGGTCGACAAGGAATATACGTCCGGGTGATACAGATCCAGATCGCCGTCCACCATGCCCTGTTCGTCCGGGGCCGGCAAGCCGGCATGCGGATCTTCGCTGGTAACCCGCGCCAAGGCCAGCGCCGAATCCACCATGCGCTGCAGTCCGGCCCGGGAAAAATCGCTGCTGTACGTGCTGGCCGCCCGGCATCCGAAAAATACCCGTACTCCGATAGCCTTCGCCCCGGATTCTTTCAGGGTCTCGACCTCGCCCAGGCGCACTACCGTGGAAAACTCCGTGCCCTCGCGTACCACCGTCTCCGCGGCGCTGGCCCCGCCCGCCATGGCGCGCTTCACCACATCGGTCGCGATTTCTTTTAGGTCCAAAATTACCTTTCTCCCGTGCCGCCCACGGTAAGGCGGTCCACCTTTAGAGTTGGAATCCCGACGCCCACCGGCACCGACTGCCCGTCTTTGCCGCAGGTGCCAACGCCTTCATCGAGTTTCAGATCGTTACCCACCATGGAAACGCGGGTAAGTACGTCGGGGCCGTTGCCGATCAGCGTGACGTTTTTCAGTGGCGCGCCAATGCGGCCGTCTTCGATCAAGTAGGCTTCCGAGGCGGAAAAGACGAACTTGCCATTGGTGATATCCACCTGGCCGCCGCCGAAATTGACGGCATAGACGCCGCGCCGGACGGAGCGGAGAATGTCTTCCGGCGCATCCTCGCCGGCCAGCATGTAGGTGTTGGTCATGCGCGGCATGGGAATATGTTCATAGGACTCCCGGCGGCCATTGCCGGTATCGGGCAAGCCCATCAGGCGCGCCGAAAGCTTGTCGCTCAGATAGCCCTTCAGAATTCCCTTCTCAATCAGGACCGTGTTCTTGGTGGGGGAGCCTTCGTCGCTTACATTGATGGAACCGCGCCGCGAGGGCAAGATCCCATTATCCACGACCGTGCACTTCTCACTGGCCACCGCTTGGCCGAGCAGGCCCGCAAAAGCCGAGGTCTTCTTACGGTTGAAGTCGGCTTCCAGTCCGTGGCCAATGGCTTCATGCAGCAGAATGCCCGGCCAACCCGGACCCAGCACAACCTCCATTTCTCCCGCCGGCGCCTCCCGGGCATCGAGCTGAATAACCGCCTGGCGGGCGGCTTCCCGGGCAAAATACTCGGGCGTCTTTTCGCCGCCGAAGTATTCCAGGCCGACACGGCCGCCGCCGCCGGAAGTTCCGCGGGAGGCATTGGCTTCCGAGCGGGCGATCACAAACACGCTGAGGCGCACCAGCGGCTGGGAATCCTCCGCAAAACTGCCATCGCTGCCCACCACCAGCACCTGTTTGAGTTCATCAGCATAGCCGACACGCACTTCCCGCACGCGGGCATCATAGGCGCGCGCTGCGGCGTCGGCGCGCATCGCCAAATCCAGCTTGGCGCCCACCTCGGCTTCCACGGAAGGCAAAGGCACAGGATACAGGTTCCGGCCCAGGTTACTCTTCAAGTCCACCGCCGGAGACTTGGCGGGGCCGCTGGCAATTAGCGCCGCAGTGTGGGCGGCATGCCGGATCTTTTCTGGCGCAAGATCGTCCGTATAGGCGTAACCGGTACGCTCGCCGGCGACCACACGCACGCCACACCCGGCAGAGATCCCTTCCGTAGCGGACTTGACCAGCGATTCATCTACGCTGATCGAGGTGGTGGTCAGGTATTCAAAGTAAAGGTCGGCGTAATCGCCCCCGGCCGACAGTGCCGCTCCCAGATAGCTTTCCAGGTCGCGCGCCGTCAGACCATAACGGTCCAACAAAGATTGCGGAGTGGAATCCAGCATAACCTACCCTTGGATGCCAGTGTACCAAGTCCGGACACGCAGCCGCCGGCCGATTTAGCCGCTGATTTCCGCTGATGAACGCCGATCCGAAAGAGCTGGGTTCTTGGTCCGTTTGATTCGCGTCACTCTGCGTGAATCTGCGGCCAAAAGTTGCAGTTGCGTTTTTGGGTTTTCGGGATTTTCATTCCGCTTCCGCTCCTGTATGATTCTGCTGCCATGACTACGCAGACAACTTCTCAGCCTGTCCTGCGCGAGAAAGCGCAGTTGATGTCGGCGTCGGAGATCGAGCGAACGATTGTCCGGCTGGCACACCAGATTATCGAGAAGAACAATGGAACCGAACGCCTGGTGCTGGTAGGCATTAAGCGCCGCGGGATCCCGCTGGCCAATCGCCTGGCCCGCATCATCGAACGCATCGAGAACAAGTCGGTCCCAGTGGGTACCCTGGACATCACGCTCTACCGCGATGACCTTTCCACGGTGGATAGCAAGCCGATTGTGCAGAAGATGGACATTGGCGCTCCTATCAACCAGATGAATGTGATTCTGGTGGATGACGTGCTGTACACCGGCCGTACGACCCGCGCCGCATTGGACGCGCTGTTCGACCAGGGCCGGCCCACCCGGGTGCAATTGCTGGTGCTGATCGACCGCGGCCGGCGCGAGCTGCCGATCGAGGCGAGCTTCGTCGGGCGCGAAGTGCAGACCGGCGCCCGCGAGATCATCGAGGTCAAGCTGCAGGAAACCGACGGCGTTGAAAAGGTTCTGCTGGTCGAAAATCAGGCGTAGTTTTCAGATTTGGGACTGTGGATCTTGGATTTCGGGATGTTTAGCGTCTGTACGGCCGGAAAGAGAGTCTGTGCCGGCCAGAATGTTCCGCCAAAAATCCTCAGTCCACATTCCTAAATCCCAAATGAACATCATGCCTTCACAGAAATTAGCGAGCAGGGACAGGAAACGGCGAGCCGCGTGTCGTCCCAGTGCTCCGGATCGCTCTCCGCGTCTGAGCCTCGCGCCAAGCCCGGATGGCAGCCGCGAATGGCAGCCGCCACGAGGTTCTCTGCTTGGCATTGAATCGCTCAGCGAATCCCAAATTCTGGAGTACCTGCGCCTGGCCCGGCGCATGGAGCCGTTGTGCGCGCGCGGTTCGATGCTGCTGAAAGGCAAGCGGGTCGTCCTGCTTTTCTACGAGGCTTCTACCCGGACCCGCATTTCGTTCGAGCTGGCCGCCAAGACCTTGGGGGCCACTACGACGCTGATCACGGCCGTAGCTTCCAGTATTGAGAAGGGCGAATCGCTTATCGACACTGGCTACACCCTGCGGGCTTTGGGCGCGGATCTGATCGTGATGCGGCACCCGTCTTCCGGGGCGCACTGGACGTTGGCGCGACACCTTGATATTCCCATCATTAATGCCGGCGATGGCATGCATGAACATCCCTCGCAGGCGTTGCTGGACGCCTTCACCATGCTCAAGCACAAGCCCAGCCTGCGCGGGTTGCAAGTGACCATCATTGGGGACGTCTATCACTCGCGAGTGGCGCGTTCCAATGTCTTCCTGCTGAGCAAACTGGGGGCCACGGTTGCGCTGTGCGGGCCGCCGGACCTGGTTCCGGAGGCTGCCGCAACGCTGGCGCCCGCGACCCGCGTGGTGCGCTCTCTCAAGGAAGGGCTTAGCGGGGCCGATGTTGTTATGCTGCTGCGCATTCAGAAAGAACGCTTCGTCGGCCGCCGCATCAGCTTCGAGCAGTACATCGCCGACTACCAGATGACGGCGGAACGCATGCAATGGGCCCAGCCGGACGCCATTGTGATGCACCCGGGACCCATCATTCGCGGAATCGAACTGACGGCCGAGGTGGCGGACATGCCGCGTTCCGTGATCCGCGAACAGGTACACAGCGGAGTGCCTATCCGCATGGGCGTTCTGGCCCGCGCTTTGGGAAAGGCGTGAATGAAAGAAAAAAAATCAGCGTCGATCAGCGTTAATCAGTGGCCAGCTTCCGTTCTTCTTCGCGGTGGCCGCGTCATCGACCCGGCGCAGAAATTGGATGCCGAGGCCGACGTGTTACTGAGCGACGGCCGGGTGGCCGAAGTGGGCAAGGTGAGCGCCGGCGCCGAACGGATCATCGACGCGCGCGGGTTGGTGGTGGCCCCTGGCTTTATCGACCTGCACGTTCACCTGCGCGAGCCGGGGCAATGGCAGAAGGAGACCATTGCCAGCGGGACCATGGCCGCAGCGGCGGGAGGTTTCACCTGCGTCTGCGCCATGCCGAATACTTCTCCCATCAACGATCTGCCGGCGATCACCCGCTGGGTGCAGGAACCCGAGCGCGGAGCGGTGGTCAACGTTTTTCCGGTGGCGGCGGCTTCGGTCGCCAGCCAGGGGGAACGGCTGACCGATTATTTTGCGCTGGCCAAAGCGGGCGCCGTAGGCGTAAGTGACGATGGCCGTCCGCTGCTGGAAGACCGCATCATGCGGGAGGCTTTGCGCACCGCGGCGGCTGCCCTGCTGCCGGTCATGCAGCACGCCGAGGACACGCGGCTGACCGAAGGCTGCACCATGAATGAAGGGGCTACCGCTTTCCGCCTCGGACTCCACGGCATGCCGGCGCGGGCGGAATCTAACATCGTGGCGCGCGATATCGAACTGGCCCGCGAGGTTGGCGCCCGGCTCCACGTCTGCCATCTCTCCACCGCGGCCGCGCTGGAAGCGGTGCGCCAGGGCAAAAGATCGGGCGTGCCGGTCACCTGTGAGGCGGCGCCGCATCACTTCACCCTAGTGGACGAGGATGTTGTCCCGTACGACACCCGCTTTAAGATGAATCCGCCGCTGCGTTCCAAGGAGGATCGCGAGGCCCTGCTGCGCGGGCTCGAAGACGGCACTATAGACGCAATCGCCACCGATCATGCGCCCCACGCGGCGCATGAAAAGGCGGTGGAATTCGACCGCGCTCCTTCCGGCGTCATCGGCCTGGAGACCGCGCTTCCTTTGGCCATCGCCGAACTGCATGTCCGGCGAAACGTGCCACTGAGCCGTATCGTAGAGCTTCTTTCCACCAACCCTGCCCGCATCCTTGCCAAGAGCGATCGTGGCACTCTGGCGCCCGGCTCCAAGGCCGCCGTCACCCTCTTCGATCCGGCCAAGCGTTGGCGCTACGAGGCCGCCAAGGGACACTCCAAGGCACAGAACACGCCATTTGACGGATGGCAGCTCGCCGGCAAAGTGATCTTCACCATCGTCGATGGCCGCGTTGTTTACGGAGACTGAAGAACCCGTTTCCCGTTTCCCGTTCTCCGTTTCCCGCCGAAGGCAGCAAAACATCCCTGAGTTCCTCTGATTGGAAAACGGGAAACGATTTTCCCTTTGGCGTCAACCGATCTCATCAATCACAGTCACGGCTTGGTCGATCACCGGATCACCCGATCACCCGATAATCCCAAGCCCTTTGCCCACTCGCTGGATGATTTCCAGCGCCTGCTGAAGTTCCTCCTGGGTGTGGGTGGCGGTGACGATGGTGCGGATGCGGGCCTTGCCCTCGGGAACCGTGGGGAAGGCAATGCCGGTAGCCATCACGCCTGCCTGGAACAGTTTCCGCGAAAAGTCCATCGCCAGCCGGCCTTCGCCGGTAATGATGGGCGTAATCGGCGTTTCACTTTTGGGAGTATTGACGCCGCCGATATTGAATCCCAGGTTACCGAGTTCCTGTTTGAAGAAGTTGGTGTTCTTCCAGAGCCGCTCGATTCGCTCCGGTTCTTCCTCCAGAACCTCGAAGGCGGCCATGCAGGAGGCGGCCACGGACGGGGGGTGGGAGGTGGAAAACAGGAATGGCCGGGCGCGGTGATAGAGAAACTCGATCAGGTCGCGCGTGCCGCATACGTAGCCGCCCAGCACCCCGATGGCTTTGGAGAGCGTGCCCACCTGGATGTCGACCCGTCCATGCATGCCGAAGTGGTCGATGGTGCCACGGCCGTTGCGGCCGAGCACACCGCTGGCATGCGCGTCGTCCACCATCATGATGGCACCGTACTTCTCCGCCAGGGTACAGAGTTGCGGCAGCGGGCCGATATCGCCGTCCATGGAAAAGACGCCGTCGGTGATGAGCAGTTTGCGGCCCGGATGGTCTTGGATGCTGGCCAGTTGCTCCTCGGCATGGGCCATGTCCTTGTGGCGGAATACCAGAACTTTAGCCCGCGACAGGCGGCAGCCATCGATGATCGAGGCGTGATTCAGTTCGTCGCTGATGATGTAGTCATCCTTGCCCAGCACGGCGGAAACCGTGCCGGCGTTCGCCGCGAAGCCGGACTGGAACACCACGCAGGCCTCGACATTCTTGAAGCGGGCGATCTTTTCCTCCAGTTGCAGGTGGAGGCTCATCGTGCCGGCAATGGTGCGCACCGCGCCCGAACCTACCCCGTACTTGCGCGTGGCATCCAGCGCCGCCTGCCGCAGTTTCGGGTGCGTAGTCAGGCCGAGGTAGTTGTTCGAGGCCAGATTGATGACCTTCTTACCGTCGAAGGTACACTCCGCCGCCTGCTCATCCTCCAGCACCCGCAGCCGGAAATATGTACCCTTCCCCTTAAGCTCGCTCAGTTCGTCGCTAAGGTAGGAAAGGGGATTCGTGCGCGTCACAGTAGCCATAATCACCCCGCCGGAAGAATCTCGGATTATCAAAGCCGCTTGCCCGCGAGCAAACGGATGATTCTAGCACTGTGAGACCATTCTCCGTTGCCCGTCTCCCATTCCCCGTTTTCCGTCACGTGTGTTTGCCTTATCCCTGAACTTAGAGACTTTGATTTCCGATCCGACGACCCACCTCCACGCTTGGTCATGAATGGAAAAAGGGGAACGGGAAACCGGAGACGGGGAACGGGAAACGGAAAAAGCGTTTTTTCTTGACAAGTAAGCAACGATACCGCTATATGTTGTATCCAAGTTAGTGTTGCTCCCATGGATTGGGCAGCATGGCGCTAACATAACCGTAGAACGGTCTTTCAAGGGAGAAGAAGGCCGAAGGAGGCAAGACCCATGCCGGCAAAGAAGAAAGCCGCAAAGAAGACCACCAAAAAGAAGTGAACCAAGTGTAGGCCGCCAGTAGCATGGCGAATCCGGGCCACCAAAAGGCTTTCGCGCGAGCGGAAGCCTTTTTGTTTGGCTCCCGGTTATCCGCTTTGGAGGTCCCCTCCAGCTGCCAGCGGGCCCACGGAAAACGGACACCCGGAAACGGGTAACGAGTAATGGTTTCTTCGGTTATACTCGGCACTTCAAGTGGTGCTTGGTGGGCGCTGCACGGATGAAGGCAAAAAGGAAATCCGGAAGGGATACCGATATCATCATTCCCGACCGGCTATATTTCCGGATCGGCGAGGTGGCGCGCTTGTGCAAGCTTCCGGCTTATGTGCTGCGCTTCTGGGAGACCGAGTTCCCGCAATTGAAGCCGACGAAGGGCAGCACAGGACAGCGCACCTATCGCCAGCGGGATGTCGAACTGATACTGCAAATCCGCCGCCTCCTCTACGATGAGGGCTTCACCATCGCCGGCGCCCGCCAGCAATTGAAGACTGCGGCCAAGCCCGCTAAAAGACAAACTGCGTTGCCCTTCCCCAAGAAAAAACCCACCGATGAACTGAAACGCGTCCGCCAGGGATTGCGGGAAATCTTGGTGATGCTCGATACCCCGCTGCAATTCAAGCGTGCCCGGACTTGAGCAGTGGCCAGTGACCAGTGTCACTGATCCGTGGTCAATAAGCAGTAATGCCAGTCTAAATTGTCATCCCGAGTCTGACTTGTCATCCCTCACTAAGGTTCGGGATGACAATTCTGCCCTGGTTTCAACTGGGAACTGAGAACCGGCAACTGGGAACTAAAATGGTCGGGACGGGCAGATTTGAACTGCCGACCCCTCGCACCCCAAGCGAGTGCAAGCTAAAAGGGCCCGACAAACCGCAAGAAAACAAGGAGAATTGAAATTCAATGGAGGGTTCGCTGGCCCTCCTTTTTTCTGCCTCACGTCACAATTACGTCACAAGCGGAATGCTGCTTGCTAACTCGCATCGCCTTCAGTTTGTCGATGGGAGAAGGGGAAGGGGTAAGCAGCGCTAAGAAGTGGGGCGATGTTTTTGGGGTAGCGAAGTTTAGGCTTCGGCCAGCGGTCAGCGGAAAACCACTTCCCATCAGCCCCGACAGATTTGTGAAAAAATCGAATCTGTTAACTACGTGGTCAATAGACCGACCCTTTGCGAATGGAATGGGTTCCCAGTCTGCCTTTACGTGAGAAAATTAGTTGCAGAGCTGCCGCTAATGCAAGCAGAGCGCCCATGACCGTATCGAAGAATCTTTTGCGGGAATACGGGGCATAGACGATGGACAAGAATGCCCTGGAACAACTGCTCTCCTCGTACAACTGGTGGATGGGCTTGTCCACTGTAGCAGTCGCTATCGGCATCCTTGGCGAATACGTCGCCCACTTCATATTTGAGAAAGAGGCGAGGCGCAACAAGCGAGAATTGGCGATCAGCATTCTATGCGGAGTGCTGGTCCTCGGCGGAGTGGTGGGAGAGTACATCTTTGGCAATAAGCTGTCCCAAGTCTCCGAGCGGCTACAACAGATAGCCGACACGGAAGTCGCACAAGCGAACCGGGACGCAGCAGCGGCACGCAAAGATGCTGAACTCTCACGAAAGCAGTCGGCGGCAACATATGAACGCGCAGCCCAAGCAGAGCGGCATGCAGCCCAAGAGAATGCGCGTGCTGCCAAAGCTCTTGAGGCTGCCGAAGTCGCACGTAAGAATGCCGAACAATTCCGATTGCAGATAGCAGAAGCAAACGAGCGCGCAGCCAACGCTGAAAGAGAAACGGCCCGACTAACCGCCGCTCTTGCTGATCGGCAGTTAACTGATGTGCAGGTCAGGTCCATCGCGGGAAAGCTTAAAGTCTTTAGGGGCCAGGCATATAGCGTTACAGCATATTGGGACTCCAAGGAATCGCTTGGTATAGCCAACCGCATCCACGCAGCACTCCAACTTGCAGAGTGGTCGTATTCTGATGAGGGGTCCAAAGGTATGATGCTTGGAGGAATGGTGGGCATCATGGTCTGGACACACCCAGAAGCAGATGAACAAACCCGAAAAGCTGCTGCATCCTTACTCTCCGCATTGGCGCAAGAAGGACTGAATGCAGAACCACGACTGCAAAGCCCTAAAAATCCCAAAAGCAACATGATTAGTCTTAACGTTGGCTCAAAACGGTGACCAAGCCCTATAGTCTGTGAGCGCGAAACGGCACCATGACTCATAATTGCACAACATTTTCCACTGATTGCTGGCCAGTGCGAGGGGTTTTACCGGCCTGTTCCAACAAGAGTCATTCCTGCCGAATCTGGGAACCTAAAAGGGCATTATCCCTTCACAAAAGCGACAGGACGTGGTAAATGATTGAGCCACTGAAGCCGCGTCTGGCACCCACTAGACTAAGCGGCTTCCAGGGAGAAAGCCCATGACTATTGCTGCTGGATTTGTTTGCCGTGATGGTCTTGTCTTGTTTGCCGATACCGAAGAACAAGAGGGTTACACAAAAACCAGCGTTGAGAAAATTAGAACGACAGAGGACGACGGTCGTAGTTTCGTTATTGCGAATGCTGGGAATGGGTATTTGGCCGACTCTCTTGTGGACCGACTATTCGATGCGCTTGCATCGACAAAAAAGGAAAAGGATGTCCTACCAGCGATTCGCACCACGTTAATTGATTTTCATCGCAATGAGGTGGCTCTTTATCCCTGCGATGATAGCGGGAAGAGAGTAGGTTTAGTGATGGGACTCCAACTCTCTGGTGATCCAATGCTGCTCCATTCAGACGCAACCGCTTTACGTCGCGTCCGCGAGTTTGCGGTTATTGGGTATGGTGCCGAGCTTAAGTATTTGGCACAGCAGTTGTATAGGCGCAATATGCCTTTAAAACATGGCGTTCTGATTGCCATGCACCTCGCACGTATGGCTAGGGAGTACGTCCAGGGATGTGGCGGAGAAAGCAGGGTAGCTACGCTATCGAACCACAAGACCGAAATCTTACATAAATTTGATGTATGGGCAGATGAACAGTTGTTTTCGGCTCTCAGCGATGTGTACAGAGCGGTACTGCTTTCCATCCCGGACTGCGACATTTCAGAAGAAGCGTTTGAGAATTGCGTCAATTGGTTTGTTGAAAAAGCATGGAAGGCACGATCCGACATGGTACAGGGGCGTGAGTTCAATAAAGAGATTAAAGAGAAAATCGCAGCGGCAGATGTCGCGGAGAAGGACCGCTTTGGAATTGAAAGATTCTACGAATCTGCACCGAAACCTGCTGATTGGAACATAATGGACAGGCGCAGGCGGTTAAAGAAAACGAAAACTCTAGCATCATTAGCTTCTGGAAAGTCAAAGGATCAGCCGTAACCGTGTGGCGCAACCTGTCGAGGAACAGTGATTCTTGCAGCGATTAAATCGGACGTGTCAGAGCCTCGACAGCAATTGCGACAGCGACACCCTGAGCCCACGGGCAATCAAGTCCAGATTCAGAATCGAGATATTCCGCTTCCCCCGCTCCACATCGGCGAGAAAACTGCGGTCAATCCCCACCTTTTCGGCCATGACAACCTGAGTCCATCCGCGCTTTCTTCGTAGCGTGCGAATTCGGATCCCCAGTCGTATGAGCAAGTCGTCGGCCATTGCCCAGCATCATCGGCTGTTGCTCTAATCCGACAAATCTGATTTACGCAACATTTTCCATTGATCGACATTCGACATCCCTTCATAATCGGAGCGTCCCATGTGGGGATTTGAAAGGCTGATATGACCTGGCTGGAATGTCTGATCGGAATACCGGCGGGCCTGCTTATAATGGCAGGCTTTTATTATTTGGGAGGCTGGATCTTGAATGGCATTGTCGGGCTGATCCAGGATGGGAGTGGGGATGGTCCTGTCGGCCCCTGAAGTTGTTGGACAGCTTGGCGATGCGAGGGGTTTTTCGGCTGATATTGCGGGGGGCGTAGCGGACTGCGTGTGGCATGGCGTTTGCCCAATTGAACTACGCCACCTGTCAAGGCCCCGCTCGGTTGCCGACGGTTACCGAAGGGACATGTCCCATAGGTACTTCTGATATTTGACTTAGTTGAAGTATTCTGAGGTCGGCCTATAGCTCAGAAGGATAGAGCACCGGGGCGGGGACTCGGGGCGGCAAACCAGGAGACCCGCATCGCACCCGGAGGTCGGGGGTTCGAGTCCCCCTAGGCCTTCCCTCAAACTACAGTAACCCACCGATCTCCCTCAAGCCAAGTGTTCAATCGGGTGTCTACGGTACGAAAGTGCAAATGCGCAGTTTGTACGGTTGTCCACCGGTCGGTCCGCAACCGGCCGAAGCGCTTAATCTTCCGTGAATGAAACGCCAGACGTGTTAAGCGGCTGAAAACACAGGCTTTCCACTGAATAAACCATTCTCAGGACTCTCGCAAGACCTAAGCAGGACAGGGCTTCGCGCTATTATGGGATTTGCCAAATGGGGCCTTGCTTCGTTCCATTATTGGGCCCGATGATGGGCTAAGCCCATGAATATACAGGGATTAAGAAGAATGTTCTCAGGGTATAAAAAAGGGCCAAGCCCAAAAAGGCTCAGCCCCGAAGGAACTGCGGTTGGATTGTGGATCTTACCCGATGATTTCCATGTTCAGCGCCTCCGCCGGGATGTCCCCGTCCGTCCACCAGTGCGGCGTTTTGTAGCCGGGTGCTCTGGCCATCCCCGCCTGCTCCGGGTCAATGACCAGCAGGGCCTCAGCCTTGCGAGCAGCCCTGCGGCGATCCTCAGTGAACACAGGGGCAGGTTTCTTCAGGCCCTCACTCACCGCTTGCTGCGCTACTGCGCGGGTCGTTCCGTGGTAGGCAATGGGCATGGGATTTCCATGAGGTTCTTTCTTGTTTCTTCTTTCAGGACACTGGGGAACAGGGAGAGGGGCTCCTTGTTAGAGAGAAAGAGAGAGAAGAAAGAAGAAGAAAGAAGGGGGCAGCAACCTTACTGTCTTTCATCTTCCGGGACCTTCTTAGCATGTTCATCAGCAAAGCGCGCATGAACGAGGACCTCAGCCGCACGGCCTGATGTCTTACGCCGGAAAGGTAGAGCGCTTCCGGCCTCCACAAGAGTGCGAAGTCGGCCCTCCCGATCCCAGGATTTCATATATTGGAATGCTCGGGTTAACTCGCTTTTCAGGATTCCTGCAACACCGGCAGCGAATATGCACTGCTCCAACTTGTCAACCGCTGCGCCTTCATGACCCATGCCGGTGGGCAAGAGCTCGAATACGGTCCGTTCCGTCCTTTTTGCCGCTTGAATCGCACGTTCCATAGCAGCCGGAGAAACGGTCAGGCCACTAGACTGGGAAATCTCATATATCGCCGCCAGTTTGAGTAGGTGTACCCGATGGCGATTCCAGAAGGCCATTGCGGTCGGTTGATTCGGTTGCGCTTTGAACCGCTCTCGTGTTTCGATGTACCAGTCCGAATAGATGTCACGCACTTTGGACAGGTCCACCGCTCCCTTCAGCTTCATGGCTTCTCGCAGGCAATCCGACAGGGGACCAACGAGCGAGTTGTCAGGCTTCTTGGGTTCAGGGATTGTCCTGTCTGTGACAGGCAGCTTGACAAGGAACCATCTTGGGATGAAACCGCCGGTAGAATCATCTTGGTTAAGGCTGTTGATGAACCAATCTTGAGAACTCGTTGCAAGGATGTTTGTCCTCGGCGGGTCTGTGAACACGATTGGTGGCGTTTGGCTGTCTTTGCCTGATATCCGGTATTGGATTGCCGGGGGCAGACGTAAGTTATCGTAGCGGTCCGTAAGCCACTGCTTGGCCTCTCCGAATCGAGCGTCTGATAGCGCCTTTAATGCCGCCGAGACTTCTTCCCACACAAAGAATCCTTTGGGGTTCTCGGCAAGGTGTTGATAGAAACCTTGCTTGCTTCCCCATGCGGTGTTTCGGACCAACTTTGCACAGCCCGCCTTGTCGATAACCGGCCAAAGCAGGCTTACAAGCGTGTTCCTCCCTACGCCGCTACCTGAGAGGAGAAGAGTCCAAAAGTCCAAGGTCAACGATTGGCCGCCGTTCTCAATCCACACGTTGCCATTCACAACAGCCGAAATCAGGGTTGTCGCAACGACTTCATGCGCTTCCGAAGGGGCCTCAAAAATATCGGCGTACCGCGTATAGTTCACAATGAAATCTGCTCTTTCTGCTTGGCAAGTTGACTCGGCATTTCGTTCATCGGGAGTGGTTAAGGGTTCAAAAGGGGCAGAGGGAACCGGGCCAAGGGTGGGAAGTGGGGTTTCAGTGGCGGGATTGGTCAAGTGCGTCTCCTCGACTGTTTCGACAGGGGTTGGTGATGGGTTTGATGGTCTCTTCTTTCTTCAGAAAGACCACAGTTCCGGCTTCAAATTTCAGCGTCAGAGCGCCAAAGAAGCGCTCGTTAGCAAGTCGGTGAATAATGGCGATGGCTTCGTCCATACTGGTTGTTCCATTTCGCGAGGGTGCTTGGGTCAAACAGGACTGTTGGGAGAATCAGGAAAAGGGGGGGAGCGTTACTGGCAGGGGGCTCTATAGTAATAGATCGTCCGACACAGGATTTCGTTTTAACTGGGATAGGATAATTTACGTGACTACCGCCAAGCTAAGGGGAGAGCCCATACAGGGAGGCTGCGGGAGAGGGAAAGAGCCTAGCGTTCATACGCCATGCCCAGTACCCAGCGGACCAGGGTCTCTCACCGCACAGGGCTGACGGGGTACCGTGTATCAGCCGTAAAACCCCTCCCATAGCCCAGTGGCTATCTACCCTCTATGTGATAAGGTGCCGGAGAGTGACGTGAGCGGCTATGGGAATCAACGATATTTTTCACGGAGGTCCCGCAGGATTCCGCGCTTTTGGCTTCTGACCGCTTCCGGGTGTCTGCCTTCCTCTTCTGCCATCTCAACTAGGCGTTTGCCATCCCGCATTCCACGGAAGAGCGGCTTTTGCTCGGGCTCAAGGGTGTCTTCAATCTGGTCAAGTTCAACCCTCAAGTCGATTTCCAGTGGGAATGGCACAGAGGGTTCTTCGCCTTCGTCAAATGGCTGCTCCGGGTGTCGCTCCAGGGTCCGCCGCTCCATCAGCACCCGATTCTTGGCGATTTCGTAAACCCAAGTACTGAACTTAGAGTTTCCCCGGAATTGGCCGATGTCCCGAATGGCTGCCGATGCAACTTCATGGGCCAAATCTGGGTTCTTCATTGCCAAGCGAGAATTCAAGGCCATCAACTCCGCCTGTGCATGCCTTTTCAGGGCGGGATACATCTGCTGTTGCTCAAAATCCGGGCGTTCGGCAAGGGCAGCAGTCCGCCAGCGCTCATAAAGATCGTTCAGTTCGGCTTTGTCTGTCACCGGGCCAATTTACCAGACGCTCAGCGGGGCGGGAAGGGGTTCTGGGGAGCAAGTATCAGCCATAAAACCCCTCGCAGGGGGCAGGAGCAGACTGATAAGGCGTACCCGAACGCAAAGAAGCATTCCGACAAGAAGAACGTCCGCATTGAGCACGATAAAACCTTACAGCGGGCCATAATCGAGCTTCATATTGGCAAGTGTTAGAACTGGCACGTCTGCAGCCTGAACATTGAAGTGAATCGGGCCCTCAAATGCTTACAGTTGGTCGTGGAAAACTCTCTAGACAAGTTCGCGGACATCCAAAAGAGACTAGAAGTTCTGTATTGAGGAGTGGCCGATGTCCCTCTACAAACGAGACAAAACTTGGTGGAGCGACTTTTCTGTCCGGGGAAGGCGATTTCGAATATCGCTGGATACTTCGGATAAGCGAGAAGCAATCCGCCTGGAGCGAGTTCGTATCGCTGAAGCTCAAAACAACGGCTACCTTCCGTCAAGGGAAGTAGCTGGAATTACCTTGTCTGAGGCTTCAAAAGTCTATCTGGAGCAGCGCAAGGCCGAGGTATCAGCTTCCACGGTTCGCTTGGAAACCGATGCGCTGAAATCCCCTCTTCGGCTCTTGGGAGAGCAATACATCGGGAACTTCGACGCTCAGACCTTTGCCCATTACATCGCGGCTCGCAAACATGAAGGCATTGCGAACCGAACGATCAACATCGAAACCGGAGTTCTTCGTCGTATTCTGAAGCAATACAAGCTGTGGCAGTTCATTGCGGACGGAGTAAAGTTCCTCCCCGAATCGAAGGACATCGGCAGAGCACTGTCCCCGGAGCAAGAGGCGAAGCTGTTCTCTGTGGCCAGTAGTCGGCCCGAGTGGGGTGTTGCCTTTTGTGCTTCGCTCATTGCGGCCAACACAACAGCCCAAGGGTGCGAGCTTCGCAATCTGCGCTTGCAGGATGTGGACCTTCGCACGCGGACGCTGTTCGTCAAAGTCGGCAAAAACCGTTTTCGGGTTCGAGCCATACCGCTAAACCAAACGGCAACTTGGGCGATTCATCAGCTTTTGGAGAGGGCTCGGGAACTCGGAGCAAGCCATCCTGAGCATTACCTGATTCCAAGCCGTGTGGAGGGCAAGCAGTATGATCCAACCCAGCCGCCTAGTCGCTGGGCCTGGAGAACCGCCTGGAGGAAGCTAACTGTCGAAGCTGGTCTGCCGGGGCTCCGCCCTCACGACCTCCGGCATCATGCCATCACGAAGCTTGCTGAGTCCCAAGCCAGCGAGCAAACCATCATGGCAATCGCTGGGCACGTCAGTAGAGAAATGCTGGAACACTACAGCCACATTCGCTTTGAGGCGAAGCGAAAAGCCCTCGAATCGCTGGATAACGTCACAATATTGGCACAATTTGAGGAGAAGCGGCTTCGGGCGTTATCGGCAGAAAATCCCGAAGTAATTGATTCCGCGATAAAACTAATGGTCGGGACGGGCAGATTTGAACTGCCGACCCCTCGCACCCCAAGCGAGTGCTCTACCAGGCTGAGCCACGTCCCGACGGCTGGAGAATGCGTATGCGTTCCTGACCGCGCATACCAGGGGCACCGCTTATTTTACACGCGCAGATACATTACCGGCTACGCCTTATGCTCTGCGCTTGCGACTGTATGTCCCGTACCAGCCGCAATGCCTGATCCGTACTATTGGCCGGTCTTCCTGGGCGCTGCTGCGCCCGCTGGCTTGGCGGAGGATGCCGCCGGTTTGGCTGGCGCCGACGCTGCCGGCGGAGGCACATTCGACTGGGCATTGTAGGAGTCCACGATGGCCTTGGTGACATTCGTGGCGGCGTTGGCCCACAGCACCGTGTTGCCCTGGCTGACGTCGAGGATCACGGCATAGCCGTTTTCCGTCGCAAACTTTTCCACGATTTCCATCATCTTGGCCCCGATCCGGTTGCCGATATCATTTTGCTGGCTGGCCCATTCCTGTTGCGCATCCTCCAGGCTCCGGTTCAGGTTCGTCTGCTTCGTCTGGATATTCTTCCTCAGCTCGGCCAGGGCAGTCTCATTGAGCTTGTCGGCTTGGGTGGCGAGCTGCTTGTTCAGATTGTCGATCTCCGTCTTGGCCAGTTGCAGCTCCGTACGCTTGGGCTCGAACTTCTTTTCTAGCGCCTGAAAATCGCGTTGCCCTTCATTGGTCGCCATGATCGCACCCTGAATATTCATAATGCCGATCTTGGTGGGAGCAGGACCGCTCGCCGGAGCTGACGCGGCGGGCGCGGCCGCGGGAGCCGCAGGGGCTGGAGCGGCTGCCGCCGGCGATTGCGCCAAGCTAACCGTAACCAGGGCAAAAACGACAAAAATTGCGCTTGCGAGCTTACGTGTCATGAGATCGCTTGAACTCCTTGGAGTTTACTCAGGAATCCGTAAATCTTCTCCCGGGCAGAATATCGCCGGAACGGGCACAAGATTCCCAGGTTGCTGATGTCTGTTCATTATAGGAGCACGTGCCGAGTAGCGTCAATTCTTCAAAATGTCGTGGCCACGGTGAAGCGAAACGTTTTGCGCGGCTCCCGCAACAGGTAGGAAGGAGCGTAGAGAGCCTCGGCCTGCTGGAAGTTATAGTCCCCCAGCGCGCCGGGCGGAAAATCACCACGCGTGAATTGCGGCTGCCCGGGCGGCGTCTTTACGTATTCGTCGAGGCGCAGCGGATTGTACGCGTAGTAAACCCGGAGCGGAGCATTGATCACCGGCATGATGATCTGCAGCTCCAGACCGGTGGACATGCGGGGCATCCAGTTACCGGCAATCGGACTTAAAGTACGGTTGATGGTGCCGGTGACGCCCTGGGTTCCCCCAGCGCAGGTATTATCGACTAAAAGAGTCGGGCAGCCGAAAGTCAGCGTGGTGGGGTTGCCCGGGGTCAACTGGTTGAGCAGAGAGGTATTCAGAGCCAGTTGCGACGTGCGTAGAACCGGAACTACGCCGGCGTCATCGAAGATGGCCAGGGTAACCGGTCCGGCAATGGGAATGCGGTATTCCGTGTTGGCAATCATGCTGAAGTCGCCGCCGGTAAACACCAACTGCTGCACGGGCAGATTTACCGTGGTTTGTCCCATTAGGGGTTTGGCCGGGTAGACCGGTACGCCATCCGGATTCGACAGCGGCCAAGGCACGGAGTTGGTAATAAAGGCGTAGGGGGTGATGGAGCGAATGTCGAAGCCGCGGAGATCATTCTCGCCCCCGAGGTAGAAGCGCTGGAAGGCGGGAGCCACCAGACCGCCGTATCCCGTGATGAATGAACTCGACACGCGGAACCCTAACGTCTGCTTGCCATCCCCCTGATGCGCCTTGGCTAAAGGCTTGAATACCTGCATGGGGATGAAATGCTTGAACTCGGCAAAAGGCCGGATCATCCTCACGTCGCCGCCCAGCCCGGCAATGTCGCTGCCCAGCGTCCAGCTGTCGCCAAAGTGCGGCCGCAAGAGACTGGGCCCCATCGTATTGCTGCTGATACTGGGCGTAACCTTGCTGGTAATGATGCCCGACAAGGCATTGGGACCGGAGATGCTGCGGAAATTCAGAAATTCAAAGTACTGCTGCGTGGCCGTGCTGAAAGCCTGCAGAGACGAATCGTCGAAACCATACGCCAGGCCGATGCGCTTGAAGGAATGGCGCAGCGGATAACTGGCGGAAACGGTAAAGCCCGTGCTGGACTGCGTGTAGTTCAGCAAACTGTTCAACTGGGCCTGGGTGAGATTGAGGTTCTGCTGGTAAAAGATCTCGTACTGCTTCGCCTCGTTGAAGTTGTATTTGCTGAGATAAGCGTTGAAGGCTAGCTGCAGGGGACGATCGAAGGCATAGGGCTCGGTAAAGCCGAGATTAATGCTCTGCTGGATGTTGCCGTAGTTGGCGCCGATGCTCAGGGTTTCGCCCCGGCCGAACAGGTTGTTGGTCTGATAGTTGATGCCGACGAAAGCTCCCACCACGCCGCTGATACCGCCGCTCAGCCCGATGGAGTTCTTGCCCTTCTCCTTCACCTTGAGAGTCAAATCGACGGTGCCGTCCTGCTCGTTGAGTTTGCGGTCGGTAGCCTGTTCGGGCTTGAGTTGTTCGAAATAGCCGAGTTGATTCAAGCGTAACAGGCTATTCTCCCAGAGCCGGTTGTTGTACAGCTGGCCTTCTTCCACTTGCAGCTCGCGGCGGATCACCTTGTCGCGGGTGGTGGTGTTGCCGGAGAACTCGATGCGGCGCACATAGAAGGGCTTGCCTTCATCCAGATCGATCTTGAGGCTGACCAGTTTTTTGGCCTCGTCGATTTGCGTGTCGGGCACGGGAGTGAAATTGATATAGCCGAATTCGCCGTAGAGCTTGCGCAAGCCTTCCAGGCCTTTACGTACCTTCTCCGTGTCGAAAATCTCCCCGTCCTTCATGGCAAACGCGCTGCGCAAGGCTTGATTGTTGGTAATCGCCTTATTGCCGCTGAAGGTAATGCTGCCCAGGCGGTAGCGGTCGCCCTCGGTGATAGGCACGGTAATGTCGATCCGCTTGCTGGGTTTGTGGCGAACGAAGGGAAGGCGGAAGAGCGACGGGCGCGCGTCGTGGATCTGCGTCTTCGGGTCTTGCACCACCACTTTGAAATAGCCCTTGTGCTGATAAGCCATGCGCAGGCGTTCGGTGTCTTCGGTCAGCTTGGTGGCGTCGTAGGTTTTGGCAATCAGGCTCTCCAGGAAGATCGAGTGCGGCAGGCCAATGGGGTGCATGTTCTTCATGGCCGCGATGAGATAACGCCTGCCCAGGTGACGGTTGCCTTCAAACCGGATACTGCCGACCTTGACCTTAGGACCTTCCTTGATATTGAAGGTGACGGCAACCGAGGCCGGGGGGATATTGCGGACTTCGGTCTTTATGGTGGCAAACTGGCGTCCGTGTTCGGACAAGAGTTCCTTGATCACCACTTCGGCTTTCTTCACCTTCGTGGGATCGTAAGGTGATTCCTGGGTGAGCCCGACCTTGCGTTCTTTGAACCGGTCCAGCACGTCCGACTGCGAGACCGAGCTCAAGCCAACGTAGTGGATCTCCCGGATGGTGGGTTTTTCCTTGACGTAGACGTGGA
>Ga0326728_10006676_pt1 | contig 30756 bp, 21 predicted proteins | sample MB3enrmetagenome_FD_207602 | JGI IMG/M metagenome (GOLD analysis project Ga0326728, IMG submission 207602) | Lab enriched peat soil microbial communities from McLean, Ithaca, NY, United States - MB31MN | ecosystem: Environmental > Terrestrial > Soil > Wetlands > Peat | place: USA: New York...
TGTAAGAGCCGGCCTCGATCCCTTATCTATGGGCTTCTTTGAAGGCCTTTTCGAACAGGTCCTCGACATGCAACTCGCGGGCCCACTGGTTCAAATAGGCCAAGTCCAAGCTGGTGGCCTGCACCCTGAGAATGCCCACTACGTCCTTCCACTGATTCTCAGATACCTCACCCCCCGCGCGAAACCACTCAAGCTTTGAGAGGATGGTGTCCTCTGCCGTTGCAACGTACGCGGGTACAACCGATTTTTCTAGAAGGCGCCGAGGTTGACGGCGGGCGAACTCCTGTTGGCTGAAACTTCTTTTCCGAAGCGGGAAGAAATCTATTTTGAGGGACGATTGCAAATGAATGAGGTTGAATGAGCCGCCCATTTGCAATGAACGGTGGATTGAGGCGCGATCCAAATAGAACTCAGGTGCGAAAGCAGAGGCGAACTTCTCGACTTGATCAGAACCCAGGGCCACGACCAGATCCCCATCCTGGGTCGTTCGCACGAAAGCATAGAAGGAACTCGCTGCGGATCCGCTGACCATATAAGGAATGCCTAACTCCTCGAGCTTGGAAATCACGCGTTCGAGGATATCAAGGATCTCCATTCGCCTACCTGATGGTGGGAGGATCGGGTTCAGGCCCGTAAACTTGGGTGGCTAATTCCGGGCCCAGAAGAATTGTGGCCAGGCGGCGGTGAAGTTCCTGAGGGGTGGCGGAGGGGAATCGATCCCTGAGGCCCGCCAAGGCCACGTGACGCATCGCCATATTCAGGTCATTCCATAGCTTAAACTTTCTCCACGAAGGCATCGAGCGCAGGATTTCGATTTGTACGCGCTCGGCGTCCGCCGAAGTGTCTGTAAGCCGTGTCGCCATGCGTCCTGACTTTATCATACTATAGTTTCTCGCCCGAACTCATGGAAGGGGCTTCTCCGCGTTGGCGTTACCTGCATAGAGACACGCCCCCCATCCCTCCTCAGGTGAACTTCAGATGCACCGCGGTGGTCCTACATGCGGGCAGTTGGTAGCGCGCAAGTCCACTGGGCGCGGCGGATCCTGCGATGGGCGAAAGCGTCAGCGTCTCTCGTTGATCCACCACCAATTCCCCCTCACAACCCGCAGGCAATTTCAGCGTCAACTCCCGGCTCCCGATTTTTCCCCGGCCGCCGAATTCGATGGGGCCTTGCACCGAATGTACCGTCAACTCGAGCAAATCGAGGTCCGCCAGTTGCGGGCGAATCTCACAGAGTTTGAAGCCGGGAACCAACGGGTTAATTCCCGCCAGGCTCATGGTGGTAACGTAAAGCGGGGCGACAGGGCAATGGCTCCATTCCGAACTCGAATCCGGCTTGGCGTGCCAATCCTCCTGTAGGGCGTTGTTCAACTGAACCGATTCCATATTGGCCCAGCGCTCGCGAAACTCCTTCACAATAACATCGGCGCGGCCCCCTTTGCCCAGCGCCCACAGCCGCCAACCCGCATTGGCGGGATAGGAGAAGCCCATATCCGGCGGGCATTCGGCAAGCACGCGCAGAACGGCGTCCATCTGCCCGTGGGGGCATTGGTCAAACAGGATGGCGGTGGCCAATGAGCGGTCGCACATGCGCGGAGAGCCTTCCTCCGCGAGCCAGGGGAGATTGTTGATGAAGAGTTTTTGTTCCGGGCTCCAGAAACGCCGCACGGCGGCCTCCTGAATGCGGCGGCCGAAATCCCGTGCGGCTTGCGCGCGGGGTTGGTCGCCAAATGCATCGCACAGGCGGGCCAGCGCATTTTGCAGCATGGCGGCGGCATAAAGGTTGAATGCACATTGCTTGTGGCGTTGGCGTTGGTAAGCAATGTGGTCGATCCACACAGCGGGAACCCCCAGGTTTTCGACCGGCAAAAGCCCGTCCGGGCCCGCAATGCTCTCGAGGTATTGGGCGAAGCGCAACAGCCGTGGATAGGGCTCGCGGAGATCGTCGAGATCGCCCGAATAAAGGTAATGATAAAAGCAGTCAAAGTTGAAGCCCACCCCGTGATCCAACAGGGGCCCCCAGTTGGTGAGTTGAAGCTGCCGCTCAATAAGACGCGCCAGTCGATCATACGCCGGCCACGTATCCAGGAAGAACCCTTCCAGGGTTAGCCCCTGGCTATACGTGGCGAGGAAGCGCGCTGGAAGCCGGGTTTCACCCAGGTTGAGATGGACGGGGTGGACTTGATGGCCGCAGTCCCCGCTGTATTGCTGCCGTTCCCGCCCTCCGCCATCCATGATGGTTTCCTGCGCACAGTTGTTCATGGTGTTGATTGTGGCATCAATCAATCGCTGTAGGGCCGGGTCCGAGATGCGTATATCGGGCGTGTGCGGCCAGGGGAAAACCCTCCGCCGCATGCCCACGCCCGAAACCGTTACTTTGCCGGGAGCCCCGTGAATATGTAGTTGGACCCAGCGGCAGCTCTCAAAATCAAAGGTCTCGAAGTGGTTGAGGCCTCCGCGACAAATGAAGCGCGTCCAACTGTTGAAGTGGGTGTTGAGCAGTGCCGGCCCCCCCACCTGGTGAGCTTCCTGAACCATGAGTTCAATGGTGGTGCCGGCCGGAGCTTCGATCGCGAAATAAGGCCAGCCGACCATCTGCTCGGTAAACTCAAAGGTGAGTGCTGCTCCCCGCCGGCCGTCGAGTTCGACTTCCCATGTGCCGGCAGCGGTTTCCTTCGCGGCGGGTTGCCGGTCGGAGCGGAAGCTCTCCGGCGGCAGGAATTCGAAATACTCCTGGGGGGAGCGTATCCACTCAATCCAGCACGATTCGGCGAGGCGGGCCACGGGCACCAGGGTCTCGCGCATAAGCGGGATGCTTCGTGCCCGCAATTGCGATTCGTTGGGGTCACCACGGGCTTCCAGCATGTATTCCGGATAAGTTGAGCAAATCGCCGGCTTATCCGCAGGGCATTCCAGAGGCATGGCGGGGAGCCAGTCCCGGTTGGGAGTGAATTCGGGTTTTGACCAGCCATTGGGATAAAGGCGTGCGTCAAACTCCTCCTGAAGGCTGCGCAGGTACCAACGCTTGTATTGACCGGGTTTCCAGGCGCGGGCGAGAAAAGCTTCCCAGGCTTCGTCCGATACGATGGTCTGCTTCCCGCCGTGGACGGTTTCAATTTCCAGCCAAAAAATGAATCCGCACTTTCCGATCGGGCAGGTGCCATCTCCCTGGCCGTAAAAGAGCACTTGCGCGCCGATGGTGTTAGCGCCAGCTTGCAGGAGCGCGGTCAAATCCACGGGATCCGCATCCAGCCAGCGTGGGTCGCAGGGGGCCGGCCCCCATTGCACGCGTTGGCCGTTGACTTCCAGCCGGTAGCGGCTTTCCGCTGTCACCCACCCCTTGGCGCGAAGTGGCTTTTCCGGCAAATTCAGTTGGCGACGGAAAAGCACGAAGGTGTTTTGCAAGGTTCGCTTTGAGGGATACCAGATCCAACGCGCCGGCCGCAAGTTCAGCACGACGGTCTTGGGAAGGGGCATGGGGAGAATGGGAGCTTGCAGGCCCGAAGGCGACTCCGAGGCAGGGGTTTGAGGCCCTACCGGTGATAGCAACGAACCTCCAGCCAATGCAGAATTCTTGATGAAGTCACGGCGTCTCATGATGCCTCCAATCGTGGTACAGAATGCGGCCTGGCCCAAAGAGGTCAAGAATTTTCGGGACAGAGTATACAGGCTTTGGGTGGGGGGTGTGGCCTCAATGTGCGGCAACGGACGCGCCGGCGCGGGGCTTGGCGCTCTTCATAAAGAACATAAAAGGGATCATGGCGATGAAGGTCCAACCCAGCAGACTGTAAGCATCGACATAAGCAAGCATGTTGGCCTGGCGAACCAGGTTGCCGTAAAGCAAACCCTGCGCCTGAAGGTGAGCGAGCGTGGAAGTTGAACCTTGCGTCATGAGCATTTGCTGCGCGCCCTGCGCGGCGTTGCGGTAAGGAGCATCGTAGGGAGTGAGGTGAGCGACCAGCACGGCCTGATGGATCTGCGCGCGGCGAGCGAGGAGAGTGGCCACGTTGGCGATGCCCACACTCCCGCCGATATTGCGCGCCAGATTGATGATGCCGGTGGCGTTGTTCATCTTTTCCTTGGGAATAAAATAGAATGCCGTGACGTTAATGGGAATAAACAGAAAAGCCATGCCGATGCGGGAAAATGTCCAGGCGCGAACCGCCGTCCAGATATCAAGTTGCAAGTTGAAGGTCGACATGTGCAAGAGGGCAAGGCCAGTGATCCCCAGTCCGAACGCCACGATCCAGCGCGCTTCCACCTTTTGGGTCAGACGGCCCACAATCGGCAACGCCAGAATGGTGAAGATGCTCCCCGGAGAGAGCACCAGTCCGCTGAGCAAGGCCGTGTAACCCATGAGGGTTTGCAACATGAGGGGCAGCAACACGGTGGTGCCGTAAAGGACGAACCCGAGCATGAACATGGTAAAGGTAGCCAGAAAGAAATTCCGGTCCTTCAACATACGGAAATCCACAATGGGGTCTTCGCGCGTGATTTCCCAAAAGAACGCGCCGACCAGTCCCACAACGGCGATCAGAGTGCAGCCGATTATGAAGTTCGAGCCGAACCAATCATCCCGCTCGCCCTTGTCAAGGACCACCTGAAGAAAACCCAGCCCCACACTCAGCAACCCCAGCCCCATGTAATCAATCCGCAGGCCGCGCAGGCTCCTGCGCACGAGGTAGGGCGGGTCGAAGATGAGAAAAGCGGTCAATACGAGGGAAATCACGCCGACGGGTATATTGATGAAGAAAATCCATCGCCAAGTGTAGTTGTCCGTGATATAGCCCCCCAGCGTAGGGCCAACGACAGGCGCCACCACCACGCCCATCCCGTAGATCGCCATGGCCATGCCCTGCTTTTCCTTGGGGAAACTTTCCACCAAAATCGCCTGCGAAATCGGCTGAAGGGCGCCGCCTCCCGCCCCCTGCAAGATTCGAAAAACCACCAGCAGACCGAGGGTGGGAGCAATGCCACAAAGGAAGGAACAAACGGTGAAAATGGCCACGCAGGCCATGAAGAAGCGCTTGCGGCCAAAGAGCGATGACAACCAACCCGTGAGGGGCAGCACGATGGCGTTCGAAACCAGATAGGAAGTCAGCACCCAGGTGCTCTCGTCGACGCCGGCGGAAAGGTCGCCGGCGATGTGCGGCAGCGCCACATTGGCGACACTGGTGTCAAGCACCTCCAGGAAGGTGGCGAGCATCACCGTCAGGGCGATGAGCCAGGGATTGATCTCGCCGTGTTTTCGCTTTCCACTAAAGAGTTGGTCCATGAAGATTGTCGGGCCACGGTCAGGAAGCCCTAAGCATCCACGCTGCGCCGATTGGCGGGGCACCTGTCTCTCTCTTACAATTCGATGTATTCCCGAAAGCCCTGAGCTTGCCTGATAAATTCGACCGAACCGTTGTTTTCCCGGCGGCGTGGAGCCCGGATAGATCCGGCGCGCTCAATGCGCGCTCGGGGGCGTTCCGTGTGGCCGGGCCTTCTTCATCAAAAACATGAGGGGGATCAAAGACAGAAACATCAGCCCCATCATCCAGAAATCATCCACGAAACCCAGCATAGCGGCATGCCGCTGCAAAAGCCCATAGGCCATGCCATTCGCCTGGACCTGCGCGTCCGGGTAACTGGACCCCGCCACGTACAGGATCCTCGCCGCCCCATTCACCATCGCCTGGTACGCCGAGTCGAAAGGAGTCATGTGGCTGACGAGCATGCCCTGATGGACTTGGGTTCGGCGCGCCAGCAAAGTCACCACGTTGGCGATCCCGCAACTGCCGCCGATGTTCCTCGCCAGATTGATGATCCCCGTGGCGTTATTGAATTTCACTTTGGGGATGAAGTAAAACGCCATGACGTTGACCGGCACAAAAAGAAAAGCCATCCCCGCTGATTGATAGATGCGCGCCATCATCGCGGTGCGAAAATCGATGTCCAGAGTAAACGTTGCCATGTGAAACAGCGAAGAGGCCACAATCACGACGCCGCAAATTACCAGCCAGCGCGCATCGAAGTGGGTCACCAGCTTGCCCACGAGGGGCAGCATGATGATCACCATGATACCTCCCGGCGAAAGCACCAGCCCGCTCAACATCGCCGTGTACCCCAGCAGGGTCTGAAGAAAAATGGGAAGCAAGGCCGTACTCCCGTACATGACGAACCCCAGCATAAACATCGTTAAGGTAGCGAGAAAGAAATTCCGGTTTTTCAACAGCCGAAAATCCACGATGGGATCCTGGCGCGTGAGTTCCCAGATCAGGGCCGCGACCAGCCCGATCGCCGACACCGCGGCGCAGGCAACGATGAAGTGCGATTCAAACCAGTCCTCGCGCTGCCCCTTGTCCAAAACCACTTGCAGAAATCCCAGGCCCACACTCAGCAGGCCCAGCCCGATGAAGTCGATCCTGACTCCCGACTTAAACCCTTTACGCACGAGGAAGGGTGGGTCAAAAATCAGGAACAGAGTAAGAATCAGTGAGATCACTCCCACCGGAATGTTGATGAGGAAAATCCATCGCCAGCTATAACTGTCGGTGAGCCAACCACCCAGGGTAGGACCGATAACCGGCGCCATGACTACGCCCACACCGAACATGGCCATCGCCATGCCCTGCTTTTCTTTGGGAAAACTTTCCAACAGGATAGCTTGAGAGATGGGCTGCAACGCCCCCCCTCCTGCGCCTTGCAGGATGCGGAAAAACACCAGCCAGGCAAGACTGGGGGCGAGCCCGCAGAGCATGGAACTGATCGTGAAGATGGCCACGCAGGTCATGTAGAACCGCTTGCGGCCGAACATCGTGGAAAACCAGCCCGTGAGTGGGAGCACAATGGCATTCGAAACCAGGTAAGAGGTCAAGACCCAGGTGCTTTCGTCAACCCCGGCGGAGAGGTTGCCGGCGATGTGGGGAAGCGCGACATTGGCCACGCTGGTATCGAGCACTTCCATGAAAACCGCCAGCATCACCGTGAAGGCTACCAGCCACGGGTGGGTTTCTCCGTTTTGTCGAGCTCGCGCGAACAGATGCTTCATGATCTGTTTCGATTCTTTGGCGCCATCCTCCCGGATTGCAGGGGTACGGGTTGCCGTACCCTCGTTCGTTATCGCGCGACCGAACCAAGCGGGTACGGCAAGCCGTACCCCTACAATCCCGCTGGAGCCACCCTGACATTTGTAGTGTGGAGGGCCGAAAGGATAATGGAAACCGCCTCCTTTTCCCCCAGGCACGAGGAGAGCATCAAATGGTACAGATGGCGATTCTGCCAGTTTTCGCCATAGTGATCACGGACGTAAGCGGCGCGAATTGCGTCTTCCGAATCCAGTTTCTTTTCCGCCTCGGATTTTGAAAGTCGGGCGTCGCGGCGGAGCACCCGCGCCAACCGTTCACCCCGGGGCGCGTAAATAAAAACATGGAAAGCATCCTCGCGCTGCTGGAGAATACACTGGCTTCCCCGCCCCACAATTACACAGTCGCCAATCTCCGCCGCCTCTTCGATGATTCGGCGGGTCAAATGGGCCGCGACTTCAGCATCAAACCAGTTGGGCGCGGGGCCTCCGATGTATCCCCTCAGCCCCGGAGACTTCCAAAAGACCTCTGCCAGCCGATTGAACCAAGGGTCAAGGCGCTCGTCCACTTTTTCCGCCACTTCGGGCTCAACCCGGGCGGTTTCCGCGATTTTTTCCACCAGGCAGCGGTCGAGCAGTTTCCATCCCAGGCGGCCGGCCAACAACTGGGCAATCCTCCCGCCCCCGCTTCCGTACTCTCGCGCTACGGTCACGACACGGAACATGGTTCCTCTTTTTCTGGGGGCCAGGTGCTGGGTAATCGGGGCTGGGGGTTGGGTGCTGGGGGAGAGCCATCCCCCAGTGCCCAGCACCCAACCCCCAGAACCCTGCACCCAGCACCTACTTCGTGATAATCGTCGCCTCAACGTTCATGCCGGGGCGCAAAATTGCCTTGTCCGAGGAGTTCGGGTCCAACAATATCTTCACCGGAATTCGCTGCACCACTTTCACGTAATTGCCTGTGGCGTTTTCGGGCGGCAGCAAGCTCAGGCGTGCGCCGGTGGCGCCGGCGATGGAATCCACATAGCCGGTGACGGTCCGGCCGTACATGTCAACGTCGATCTCTGCCCTCTGGCCGGGACGCACCTTGGCAAGCTGTGTCTCTTTGAAATTCGCCGTGACCCAAATGTCATTCAAGGGAATCAGGGTGAAGAGCCCCTGGCCGGGCTGGATGATTTGGCCGGCCTCGACCGATTTCCTTGTGACCACGCCGTCACTGGGAGCAGTGATGGTGGCGTAACTTAACTGCAACTCCGCCGATTCCAAATCAGCCTGGGCCGCAGCCACGGCCGCTTCCGCGGAAGCCTGGTCGTACTCGCGAATGGAAACTTGCTTATGGTTCGCCATCGCCTGCGCAACCATGGCGTGCGCCTGCTCCACCTGCGCTTTGGCCGCCAGCATGGATTCGCGGGAAATTTCCGCTCCCTTCTCGGCGGAATTGAGCTTTTCGTTTGCGGCTTTCAATTGGCTGTCGGCCACGCGCGCGGCGGCGAGATAGGCGTCGTACTGCTGCTGGGAGATCTCACCCTTTTCCATCAGGGGTTTCATGCGGGCCAGATCCGCTTGGGCGCGATCGTTGTTGGCTTGTTGCGCCGCCACGTTGTCGCGTGCATAAGCCAGCTCCGCGGAGGAATCCTTTTCATAGGAAAACTTGGATTTGTCGTAATTCGCCTGGGCGGCGGCCAGTTGCGCATCGGCGCCAGACGTGGTGCTGTCGGTAGTTTCCCGCGTCAGCGGGACGCCCACGACCGCCCCCCGCGCATGAGCCTCGGTGAGCGCCAGCGCCGCCTTGGCTTGATCCACGCGGGCTTGGTAATCGCGCGGGTCAATCCGGACCAGAACCTGGCCCTCCTTGACCGCCTCGTTGTCATGAATCATTACCGCAGCGACGGTCCCGGAGACCTTGCTGGCGATGGGCACAATGTGCCCATCCACCTCCGCGTCGTCCGTGGAGACGCGGTTGTGGTAATAAACCAGCAATACCACCACGACGATGATCAGCGCCGCCGCCGCCCCAAAGGCGGCACGGCGCACCCAGGGGTCAGCCCAGCGCGACGGGTTCTTGTCAGCAGCTTCCGGGCTGATTGGTTCGGCGCTTCCTAATTCTTTTTCCAGCTCAACAACATTGGGATCTGTACTCGGCATAGTTAAACACCTTTACTTGGCTTATAGTGCCGTCCTTTAGGGCGGCGCCTGCCGGGCTCAAGCCCGGCGCTACTTCGAATAGAGCCCTTCGATCTGGCCGATGGCGTGCGATAAGTCGGCCCTTGATTGGTTGTAACCATAGAGCGCGCCAATCTGGTTATCGTTGGCGCGAGCCAAAGCGTCCTGGGCGCTGACGACTTCAATATTGTTCGCCACGCCCGCCTGAAAACGGTCGCGTGCCTGCGCGACTTCCTCTTGCGCCAGCTTCACCCCCAGGTTGGCTACATCCACCTCGTGTCGCGCTGCGTCCAGTTGTGCTTGCGAGGTTTTCACTTCCAGCGCAATCTGGTTGCGCAGGTCTTCACGCTCCCGGTCCACCTTCTTGAGTTCCAAATCGGCCTTGGCAATCTCCGCGTGAATCCGCCCTCCGGTAAAGAGCGGGACGTCCACGGTGACTTGGTAGACATAAGCCGGAATGGCGCTGGGAGCCGACAACCCTTGCTGGCCCACCGTACCGGCGAAATTAACGGTGGGCAGCCGCGACTCACTCGCTCCGCGCCTGGCAAGTTCCGCCATTTGCGCACGCGCCGCAAGCGCCTTCATCTCCGGGCGAGTCTCGTAAGCCTGCTCAAGACTCCGGCTGGCGTCCATCTCCGGGGTCTCATAAAAACTAGGCGTGTCCGCCAGTTCGATTTCCCGTTGCGGTTCGAGATTGAGCAGCCGCGACAATCCATAGAGTGCAACCTTTTGCTGGGTCTCCGCTTCCAGAAGGCGTTGCTTCTCGTTTTGGAGTTCGACGTTGGCGCGCAAAGTATCAATCCCCGTACCTACCCCGTGTTTCTGTAAGTCATTGGCTTGGTCATAGAGCGCCTGCGCCAGATCCACGCGCGACTGGGCGGCTTTCACCGCTGCATCGGCGCGCATCCCCGCCAAATATTGCGAAACCACCAACAGCACAACCTGCTCGCGAACGGTGGTTTCCTGCGCCTGGCTGGCGTTCACTCCCTGGTGAGCTGCCTGCCAACGCCGCCACAGGGTCAGGTCAAGCAAGGGCATGGTCACACCCGGGCCTCCCTGAAAAAATTGGAACGGCCCTGAGTGCTCAGCGATGCCCGGGAACTTGCTCCCAAATTCCGAATAGATGTTGAACCGCATCGCCCGGTCGAAAACTTCCACGCCGGCTTGCGGAAGCAGCGCCGAACGCGCAATGGATTTGTCCTCCTGGCTCTCGGCGAAACTCAGCGTGGCAATCTGCACCTGCGGGTTTTCCTTGAGCGCGGTGGCCACCGCATCGTGCAAAGTCAGGCGCAGCGGTGTGGCATCCGCCGCCCGCGCACGCGTGGCCGCAAGGAGCGGAAGCAAAAGAATCACGAGCAGGTGAGCGGTTTCCTGCTTCAACTTGTGTGCCGCCTTGCCGGGTTTCACCGGAGGCTTTTCCGTACAGATTTCGTCAATCAGTGATTTGGGCATGAGACCGGAGCCCACCAGTTGCGCCCCCGCATGGGAAATCGAGCAGAGCAACTTCTTTCCCGCCGGGTCAACGAAGGTCACGCCAGACAGATCCACCACCAACCCCTTCTTCCTATAGATGTCCGTCGACATCTGCCAGCAACGCTCGAACTCCTCCACCCAGGGGCCGGAGAGTTTACCCTCCAGCTTCAGTGTGACTTTTTCATCGACGTCGCTTGTGGTGATGCGAAGCATAATGGCAACTCCCCTTTATTGTAAGACTTGCTATAGGGCAATGCCGGGGCCAAACTTCGATTGTGGATACTCAGCAAATAAGGGCTATTCCTCAATACTTTCCGCGCTTCAGGGTCATGCCAAGGAGGGCAAGAGGGGGCTTTCGCGCCGAAATATCGTCACTTGCCGGAATCTAGTCATCGACAGTGGCTATATTAAGTCATTTGTTATGGACATTTTGTCTCTAGGCGGCACAGCCTGAGACCGCCTGGCACCTCTAGCGCGATTCTCTCTCCACGGGTGACGCTTCGGCACTAGTTGCAAATCTTATCCCGGCTATAAAAACAATTCATTTAACAGCGGTGCGCAGGGTCGATGATAATGGAAGATGCTACATCTGGGCGAATCTGTCTCTTGGGGGTGGGAGGCGGACGGTTGTTGTTGGATTCGTTACCCCTTTCCTCTCCTCCGCTGTTTGGCAAGTGGTCAGCGTAGGGGCTCTGCGGCCTTTCAAAAGGCATAGGTCAAACGCTGTTGATGACATGCTGCGGCGGTAGGCGCAGACTGAGTCATCGTGTCGAAATGGATGGGCTGAACCCTCGCGCCTTTTTGGTGATGCGATGGGTTGACCGAAGGTTTCGCACTCGCTGCGCAGGTATGAATTTGAGATTTGAGATGAGCGACGAACTCACCATTAACGGTTTGCCGAAGCCGCAGGGTCTTTACGATCCGCGCCACGAGCACGACGCTTGTGGGATCGGCTTTGTAGCCAACATCTCCGGCGAAAAATCCCACGACATCATCCTGAAGGGGATTGAAATTCTGATCAACCTGACGCACCGCGGAGCCTGCGGGTGCGATCCCCAAACGGGGGACGGCGCCGGCGTGTTGATCCAGATTCCGCACGCCTTTTTTGAAGGTGAATGTTCGCGCCTGGGTTTCCCGCTGCCCTCGCCCGGCGAATACGGCGTGGGCATGGTTTTTCTGCCCGTCGAACCGCACGAGCGCATGAGCTGCGAGGCCATTCTGGAAGAGATTGTGTGCGACGAAGGCCTGAGCGTGCTGGGTTGGCGTGACACGCCGGTAAACGCCAACACCATTGGCCGCCTGGCGCGCAGCACGCAGCCTTACATCGAGCAGGTTTTCATCAAGCGCGCCTATGGCATGGACGACGCGGCGCTGGAACGCAAGCTCTACGTCATTCGCAAGCGCGCGGAAAAGGAAGTGGCGCAAACCAATCTCCGCGAGAAGAGCTTTTTCTACATCCCCTCGCTTTCCTGCCGCACGATCGTTTACAAGGGCCTTCTGCTCGCGCCGCAGATTGCCAACTTTTATCTGGAGCTGTCGAATTCCGAGGTGCGCAGCGGTCTTTGCCTGGTCCACCAGCGCTTTTCCACCAACACTTTCCCCACCTGGCATCTCGCGCATCCCTACCGCTACATTTGCCACAACGGTGAAATTAACACCCTGCGCGGAAATGTGAACTGGATGCAGGCGCGCACCTCCGTGCTGGCCTCGCCGCTTTTCGGCGACGACATGAAGAAGCTTGAGCCCATCATCGCGCCGGGCGGAAGCGATTCGGCGAACCTGGACAACGCCGTCGAACTGCTGTTGCTGGCGGGACGCAGCCTTCCGCACGTCATGGAGATGCTCATTCCGCAGGCCTGGCTGAACGACCCCACCATGCCGGACGACGTCAAGGCGTTTTACGAATATCACGCCTCGTTGATGGAACCCTGGGACGGTCCTGCCGCGGTGGCCTTTACCGATGGCCGCATGATCGGCGCCAAGCTGGACCGCAATGGCTTGCGTCCCGGCCGCTTCGTGGTGACCAATCGCGGCTTGGTGATCATGGCTTCGGAAGCCGGAGTGTTGCCGATTGATCCGGAAGAAGTGCGCTTCAAAGGGCGCCTCGAACCTGGGCGCATGCTGCTGGTGGATACGGTGAAGGGCCGCATCATTCCCGACGAGGAAATCAAACAGCAACTGGCGGCGCGCCAGCCCTATGCCCAATGGCTGAAGGAAAATCAGGTCACGCTGAAGGATTTGCCCGATCCCCAGCGCACACACGCGAGCGACAACTCCACCATCCTGATGCGGCAGCGTGCCTTTGGGTACACGGACGAGGACCTGAAGACCATCATGATTCCCATGGCCACTAACGGTGAGGAACCGGTGGGGTCGATGGGGACGGACACGCCCCTCGCCTGTCTTTCTGACAAGCCGCAACTGCTCTTCAACTATTTCAAGCAGATGTTCGCGCAGGTCACCAATCCGGCCATCGATCCCATACGCGAAGACCTGGTGATGTCGCTCTACGATTACATCGGGCGCGAAGGGAACATCCTGGAAGAGACGCCGCAGCTTTGCCACACGCTCAAGAAGCGGCATCCCATTGTGACCAACTGGAACCTCGAGAAAATGCGCCGCGTAAGCTGGGGAGATTTCCTGGCCACCACGCTGCCCATGCTCTTCCGCGTGGGCGAAGGCGAGAAGCGCTTGCAGGAGGCGGTGGACAGCCTTTGCCGCCGCGCCTCCCTGGCCATTAAATCCGGTTACACCCTGCTGATTCTCTCCGATCGCGGTGTGGATGAAGAGTATGCGCCGATTCCAACGCTCCTGGCGCTTTCCGCCGTGCACAACCACCTGGTCCGCGAAAAAACCCGGAATCAGGTTGCCCTGATCGTGGAGACGGGGGAGCCGCGCGAGGTGATGCATTTCGCTTTGCTGGTGGGCTATGGCGCCAGCGCCATCAATCCCTATCTCGCCATTGAAACTCTGGAGGACCTCCACGCCAAGGGTTATTTCCCCAAGGAATACCCTTTCCAAAAGGTGCTGAAGAATTACATCAAGGCCGTGGACAAGGGTTTGCTGAAGGTCCTGTCCAAGATGGGGATATCAACTCTCCAGAGTTACTGCGGGGCACAGATTTTCGAAGCCGTGGGATTGAACAAATCGCTGGTGGAGCATTACTTCACCGGCACGTCGTCGCGCATCGAAGGTGTGGGTTTGGAAATTCTGGCGCGCGAAGCGCTGATGCGCCACACGTTTGCCATGCAGCCTCCGGCGGAATCGGACACTGAGCTGGAAATCGGCGGCAGCTATCAATATCGCGAGCGCGGCGAACGCCACATGGTGAACCCTCTCACCATCAGCAAACTTCAGCACGCGGTGAGGAATTCGAGTTTCCCAACCTACCAGGAATACGCCCGCATTGCCAACGAGCAGAGCCGCAGCCTCTATTCGCTGCGCGGCTTGCTGGACCTTAATCCCGCGGGCCCGCCCGTGCCCATTGAGGAAGTGGAACCGGCCGCGGAGATCGTGAAGCGCTTCGCCACCGGCGCCATGTCCTTCGGCTCCATCAGCAAGGAGGCGCACGAAACGCTGGCTATCGCCATGAACCGCATCGGCGGGCGCTCCAACACTGGCGAGGGCGGGGAAGATGAAGAGCGCTTCAAGCCCGACGCCAACGGCAATTGGCGGCGCAGCGCCATCAAGCAGGTGGCGTCGGCGCGCTTCGGCGTCACCACCAACTATCTGGTGAACGCCGACGATCTTCAGATCAAAATCTCGCAGGGCGCCAAGCCCGGCGAGGGCGGCCAACTCCCCGGCCACAAGGTGGATGAGATCATCGCCCGCGTGCGCCACTCCATCCCCGGCGTGGGACTGATCTCGCCCCCGCCCCACCACGATATTTATTCCATCGAAGACCTGGCGCAGCTCATCTACGACCTCAAGAACGTGAATCCGCAAGCCCGGATTTCCGTCAAGCTGGTGGCCGAATCGGGCGTGGGGACGGTGGCGGCGGGCGTGGCCAAGGCTCATGCCGACGTTATCCTCATCAGCGGATACGATGGCGGCACCGGCGCCTCGCCGATCTCTTCGATTCGCCACGCCGGAATCCCCTGGGAACTCGGCCTCTCCGAGACGCAGCAGACGCTGGTGATGAACGACCTGCGCAGCCGCATTCGCCTTCAGGTGGATGGGAAGCTCCAGACCGGCCGTGATGTGGCCATTGCCGCCCTGCTGGGTGCGGAGGAATTTGGCTTCGCCACCCTGCCGCTGATTTCCATGGGCTGCATCATGATGCGCAAGTGCCACCTGAACACCTGCCCCGTGGGCGTGGCGACGCAGGACCCTCTACTGCGCAAGAAATTTCAGGGCCAGCCGGAGCACGTTATCAATTTCTTTTTCTATATCGCCGAGGACCTGCGGCAGATCATGGCGCAACTCGGCTTCCGCAAGCTGGAGGAAATGGTGGGCCGCGTGGATTGTCTGACGCAGCGCAAAGATGTGGACCACTGGAAAGCCAGCGGCCTGGATCTTTCCGCCATACTTTACAATCCTCATGTGCCCACGCGCGTGGGGCGCCATTGCACCATCAAGCAGGACCACGGAATCGAAAAAGCTCTGGATTGCCAGTTGATTGAACACGCGCGCGATGCCTTGGAGCGCGGCAAGAAAGTGTCCATCAGCCTTCCCATCCGCAACACGCACCGCACGGTGGGAGCGATGTTGAGCGGCGACATTGCCCGCCGTTATGGGGAGGCGGGCCTGCCCGATGACACCATCCGCTTCCAGTTCACGGGTTCGGCGGGGCAGAGCTTCGGCGCGTTCCTGGCCAAAGGCGTCACCTTGACCCTCGAAGGCGAGGCCAACGACTACGTGGGCAAAGGACTCTCCGGCGGCAGGCTGATCATTTACCCACCGCGCAATTCCTCCTTCCAGCCCGAAGAGAACATTCTGGTGGGCAATGTGGTTCTGTATGGCGCTACGAGCGGCGAGGTCTTCTTTAACGGCATGGCCGGTGAACGCTTTGCGGTGCGGAATTCCGGCGCCACCGCCGTGGTGGAAACCGTGGGGGACCACGGCTGCGAATACATGACCAGGGGAACCGTGGTGGTGCTGGGCAAGACCGGCCGTAATTTTGCCGCGGGCATGACCGGCGGCATTGCCTACGTTCTGGACGAGACGGGCGAATTCGTGCGCGTGCGCTGCAATCACGCGAGCGTTGACTTGGACCCCATCACCGATCCCCAGGATATCGAGCTTATCCAAAACCTGATTGCGCGCCACGCGGAATTGACAGAGAGCCCGCGCGCCAAGTGGATTCTCGACAACTGGGAGAGCATGCTGTCCAAGTTCATCAAGGTTTTCCCGCACGAATTCAAGCGCGTGCAGGGAATTCCGCGATCCCCTATTGCTTTGGCATCCGGAATTCGGAATCCGGTATCTGGAATCCGGAATCCGGAATCTCCAAGCCCCACGCCACCCCCACGGGAGGTGCTGCGTGGGTAAACCTACCGGATTCATGGAAGCCACGCGCGAGACGCCCACACGCCGCCCCGTGGACGAGCGCGTGAATGATTACCGGGAAGTTTATCAGGACTTCCCTGAGCAGAAGCTGCGCACGCAGGCGGCGCGCTGCATGGATTGCAGCGTCCCCTTCTGCCACACGGGCTGCCCACTCAACAATATCATCCCGGACTGGAACGATCTGGTTTACCGCGACCGCTGGAAGGAAGCCATCCGCACGCTGCACGCCACGAACAACTTTCCGGAATTCACCGGCCGCATCTGCCCCGCTCCTTGCGAGGCCGCGTGCGTGTTGGGTATCAATGAGCCGCCGGTCACCATCAAAACCATTGAAAAGACCATCATCGAGCACGCTTTCAAGGAAGGATGGATTCGGCCGGAGCCGCCTCCGCTCCGCAGCGGCAAACGCGTGGCCATTGTCGGCTCGGGACCGTCGGGCCTGGCCGCCGCGCAACAACTAAATCGCGCGGGGCATTCGGTGACCTTGTTCGAAAAGGCCGATCGCATCGGCGGCTTGCTGCGGTATGGCATTCCTGACTTCAAGATGGAGAAATTCGTCCTCGACCGGCGCCTCGACCAGATGCGTCAGGAGGGTGTGGTTTTCCAAACGGGCGCGCACGTGGGCAAAAGCGTGCCGGTGGAAGATTTGCGACGCCACTTCGACGCCCTGCTGCTTACGGGCGGCGCGGAAAGTCCACGCGACCTCCCCGTACCGGGGCGCGAGTTGAAGGGAATTCACTTCGCCATGGAGTATCTGCCGCAGCAAAACCGTCGCGGCGCGGGCGACGTGGTGGACGGGCAGATTCTGGCCACGGGTAAACGCGTGGTGATTATCGGCGGGGGCGATACCGGAGCCGATTGCCTGGGCACCGCGCATCGGCAAAAGGCCGCCGCGATTCATCAATTTGAAATCATGCCCCAGCCGCCGCTGGAGCGCTCGCCCCTTACTCCCTGGCCGCTCTGGCCGCTTCAGTTGCGGACCGAGAGCGCGCACGAGGAAGGCGGCAGGCGCGATTGGGCCGTTGCTACCACTCGTTTTACCGGGGATGAAAACGGCAACGTGAAACAACTGCACGCCGTTCGCGTGGGCCCGCCGCCGAAGTTCGAAGCGATTCCCGGAACCGAGTTCACCATCGATGCCGACCTGGTACTGATTGCCATGGGCTTTCTGGGCCCCGTCAAGAACGGCATGATTGAAATCCTCGGCGTGAAGCTGGATGCGCGTAGCAATGTGGAGACGAACGCCGATTACATGTCCTCCATCCCCGGCGTCTTCGCCGCCGGCGATATGCGCCGCGGCCAATCCCTGGTGGTCTGGGCGATCACCGAAGGCCGCAAAGCCGCGCGCGGCGTCGATAAGTTCCTCATGGGCGAAACCCACCTCAAGTAGGCTTTTCACCACCAGGACACAAAGACATCAAGCGAGCGTAGCGCCGACCCCCGTTGTTGGGGTCCGCGGTTCTTACCGTGCAAATACCACGAATGCCGGATTGCGCAGAGCGCAGCTCTGCGGTTGGGGTTTCGCCGTGGATTCGTGGTTACCAATTCGCAGAGCTGCGCTCTGCGCAATCCGGCATATCTCCGTATTTGAAATGAACCGCTTTCCCTACGTAAGACGCACAAACCACGCCCTGACCTCGAGCTCGGGAGCGCGAGTCTCAGGAAGAACAGCAGACCTCAACGGCGGATGCGCTACGATTGCTTCTGAAAACTGATGACTGACGACTTTCCAACAGCCTCCTGTAACGTAAGCACAAATGTGATAACATGTTTTTGAGGGAAATTATGCCAGCCACCAAAACTAAATCCGTCCATACGCCCGAGGCTTCGATTGGCAACGAGTACCGTGGCAAGCGGACCCGTACGGGAAACTCCTACGGTTTCCGCTTTGATCGTGCTCTCTTCAAGAGCCATCCCGAATTTGCCGGAGAGGTCAAGGCTCACGTGATCGCGCCCGGCCGCATGCTGGTGTCCGTTGCCCAGCCGGCCACTAAACGCCGCGATCCGGTGATGCAATCGTTCCTTGCTTTCCTCGCGAACGATATGGCCAAGGCCCCTGAAGAGATCAAGCCCATGAGTCCCGAACTGGCGCGGCGCATTGACCGCTTGGTTGAGGGAGTTTCCGTTTCTTTCGATGAATCTCTGGGAGAGGAAAGCCTGCTTTAATGGAGGTCAATGGCTGGACGCTATACCGGCATCCACTCTTTCAACAGCAGTTGGAAAAATTAACTGCCCAGGTGCAAACGCTGCAAGCGAAAGACCCACTCCATTACAAGGAACAGCCAGCCACCAAGCTCCTTGCCACCATCAACCGTCATATCCGCGAGATCATTCCGCGTGATCCCAGTGCGGCGGAGTTCCGGCAGGGCAATACGCTGGGCGCGGACAATCGCCAATGGTTCCGGGCGAAATTCCACGAGCGTTATCGCCTTTTCTTTCGCTATTCCAGCCAGGAGAAAGTGATCGTCTACGCCTGGGTGAACGACGAGAACACGCTGCGCAAGGCCGGATCGAGAACCGATCCCTACTCTGTCTTCCGCGCCATGCTGAATGCTGGAAATCCGCCCAGCACAATGGCTGAGTTACTCGCCGTTTCCAACAGACTCGAAGCGGTGCGTCCCTCGCGCCAGCAGGCTCCGGTCAAGCCTGGTAGGAAGCGCAACCGCGCTTCGACATGAGTTATCGAAAGTTCTTCCTTTGCAAAGACCGAAAATCTCAAAGGCGAATGCCCGCCCTTGGGCTCGGGAGCGCGAGTCTCAGGAAGAACCGCAGACCTCAACGGCGGAGGTCTGCTACGCTTGCTGGGCCTGCCGCGCTTCACTTGGGACTCGCCCCCAGCTTCTCCCGGCTTTGGCGAAGCAGTTCCAGCTTGCCGTAATAATATTTGTCAAATGCCGCCAAATCATCTTTCATCTTGGGCTGGCTCCATTCCTGGCCTTGCCGCCAGATAAAAGCCTTATTTCGGAAGGCCGCGTCGATGTGCTCGGCGTCGGGCACGGTATCGATGTACGTACCCGCCTTGGGCGTGCCGGCGTCATAACCTTGCTGCTGGTTCGACCCGTAATAGCACCAGTACCCCACCGCATTGCTGATGTTGTAACCACTGATGGTCCAACGCAGGAAATCGTCCAGCTTCAGGCCCCAAACTCCAGGTTCCCCTCGTATGATGTAATCCGCGTAGGTGTCAACGAAGGGGCAATAGATACGCCCGTCGTGGAGGGGATCGCTGCTGCAATGCACATAAAGAATGCGATTGTCGCCAAGAATCTCGCGGGCCCGCCGGATCACCTCGTAAGACTTGCGGAAGTCCATGGAAATGCCGTCGAAATAGAGGCCATCCAAGTGGTACTCGTCCAGGACCCGCCGCATCTCGGCGAAAATATCCGGGGCGGTGGAGTAGTAGGGACTCAGATAGACCACCACTTTCATCCCCCGCTTTTGTGCTTCATCGCGCACCCGGATGAACTCCTGCATGTTGGCGGGCACGTGTTTCTCTGAGAGCCACGGCTGGGGATGGCCGGCATACTTTTGCGTGTGCATAATCGGGGTCATCTTGATTTTTACGTCTTCTGAAACATCCTGCCAGATGCCCGCGTGCAGGGTGAGCACTTTGCAGTACTTTGCCGCATCCGCAATCTGCTCATTGCTCGGGTAAGAGCCTGGACTCTCCCCATTATTACCATCGTGCTCGATGGGTTCGAAGGCGCGATTCCAGTTATACGGCCGGGGTGGGAATACGGACAACCACGCCTCATCTCCATCCGTGAACTCATACGCGAGGTCCCACGGGAGGGTTGAAAATACCGGGGCGGAAGCTGTCTTCTGCGCCACCGGGTAGACTCCAAACCCTCCCTCCTCATCCATCAGGATCCATTTACCGCCTTTTTCAAAATGGTAGGCAGGCTGGAAGAAACCCGTGAATCGGGTCTTCACGTTTTCTTTCAGTTTCAGGATGACCACGCTATCGCCCTGGAAAGTCAACGCCCCCGCAGGGCAGGTGACGGTGCAGGAAAACTCGTCTTTCTTCTCGATACGGAATGGCCCAGCCGCTTGCGCAAAACTGACCGCGAGCACGTGCCGCTCGCGCGGAATGCGCTGCCAGCACTGGATGGCTCCGCGGCGATCGATCTGAAACTTCGCGCCCGTCGTTATGATTGTGATCACACCACGATTCTCGGTGGCGGACTCAATCCGCATCCCGAGTTCTGATCCCCATCCCCGCTGACCACCCAGCAGGGCGGCGCCGAGGGCAAATATAACTGCAATCTTTCGCAACATTGTCTCCGCTCCTTTTCTGCCGCTGGAATATGAAGGCGCTGCCATGTTATGCCTGGAATGAATCTTGTCAATTGTTTCCTGCCGTGTGGATAGCCATATCCTGTGGCGCACTCCCTTCCGCCAGGTAGTGTCTCAGTTTGATGTAGAGGCAGCTTTACGCCGCCATTTGGCGAGGTAAACTCGCCGCTACATCATCAAACTGAGACACTCCGTTCCGCCACGACTCGTTGACACTGCCGGGGGAGCACAGCTATCCTCAGAACGAAAGCCGGGGAATTGACACTAAAATCCAAGGGTTGACCTAGGCAATGTAGGACGGAGGCGTGCCTCTGCTTGCCACGGGAGCGGATGACAATGCTGACTTCTCAACAAATCGCCCAGTACCACGACGAAGGATACACGGTCCTTCACGAATTCCTCAGCAGCGATGCGGTGGAGGCGATCCTCTCCGACATCGAGGACTTGACGGCCACCGCCACCGTTGCTCATCACGACTCCAGCCGCCTGGAAATGGAGCCGAACCAGAAGCCGGAGGGCAGAAAGGTGCGGCGGATTTACGAGCCTTGCACTCACTATCCGCGTTTTCGCTCGCTCTCCGCATCCAAGGACCTCCTGGACGTCGTCGAACAACTAATCGGGCCGAACCTGATTTTTCATCTCAGCAAAATCAATATGAAGCCCGCCGTGCTGGGCTCGGTGGTGGATTGGCACCAGGACCTGACTTACTATCCCCTGACCAACACCGATTCGGTTACGGTGCTTTTCTATTTGCAGGATGCGGACGCCGCGAACGGCTGCTTGCAGGTTATTCCCCGCGCCCACCAAAGGGTTATGGACCACACTGCGGAGGGGGTTTTCCAGGGCCGCGTCGTGGAGACGGTCGATACCACGAAAGCGGTATTTCTCGAGGCCAAGGCCGGAAGCGCAATCTTCATGCATTGCCTGACGCCGCATGCTTCCGCTCCCAACCTGTCTCTCTACCCCCGGACGACTTTGATTATGTCCTACCGCGCCGCCGACGCTTTTCCGATTCATCTGAACGTGCGCACCGAAGCGCAGGAGGCCCACGCCCGCCTGGTGCGCGGGCGGGAACTCACCGTGGCACGTTTCGGATTGACCTCGTTTCCCATTCCGCGCTTTCCTCGCGACACAAAATCGCTCTATGAGCTTCAGGAAATGTCGCGGAAGGGATTGGCGGCACGCCCGTAGCGCGGAACCACGTATTTGGGGTCCGCGGCTCTTACCGTGCAAATGCCACGAATGCCGGGTTGCGCAGAGCGCAGCTCTGCGGTTGGGGCTTCGCCGTGGATTCGTGGTCACCGATTCGCAGAGCTGCGCTCTGCGCAATCCGGCATATCTCCGCATTTCACACGTGCCTTGCTTCACACAACGCTTGACTCGCGAGGGCACTCCGAGGAGAATTCCCTGCGGCTGGTTGTTTTGAACGCCGTGATGACATGATCCATAAACTTTTCCGACACATCCTTTTCGATTCCAACCACCAGAGGACCCACATGATTCGCCGCATGGTTCTGTTGACTGTGTTGTGCCTGACCCTGATTCCTTTTTGTGCGGTCTCTGGGGGCTCATCTTCTGCGCAGGGGGCACTTATGGTTAAGAAAGAGGCTTTCGGAACTACGCCCGACGGGAAAGCCGTCGAGCTCTATACCCTCACCAACACGCATGGCATCGAGGTTCGCGTGATGACGTATGGCGGAATCATCGTCTCCTTGCAAACGCCCGATAAGAAGGGACACTTTGCAGATATAACCCTGGGATTCGATTCGCTCGCCGGCTACCTTGGCAAGAGCCCCTATTTCGGGGCACTCGTGGGGCGCTATGCCAATCGCATTGGCAACGCCAAGTTCACGCTCGATGGCAAGGAATACACGCTGGCGAAAAATAATGGCCCCAACGCATTGCACGGAGGCCTGAAAGGCTTCGACAAGGTTGTGTGGCAGGCGCAATCCTTCCAAAAAAGCGCCGAGGTGGGGCTGATCCTGAAATACACCAGCGCCGACGGCGAAGAGGGTTATCCCGGGACGGTCCACGTCACCGTCACCTACAAGCTGAGCGACAAAAACGAATTCACCCTCGATTATCAGGCCACCACCGATAAAGCCACCCCCATCAACCTCACCAATCACACCTATTTCAATCTGTCGGGCGAGGGAAGCGGAAGTATTCTCGGGGAAGAACTCATGCTCAACGCGGATCGCTTTACCCCCGTTGACGCCACGCTGATTCCCACCGGAAAAATCGCCAGCGTAAAAGGCACGCCCCTCGATTTTACCAAGCCCACCACCATCGGCGCCCGGATCAACGACAAGTATGAGCAACTGATTCTGGGGAAAGGCTACGACCACAATTTCGTAATCAACCGGCAGGGCCCCGGCGTGGTGCTGGCGGCCCGCGTCTATGATCCCCCCAGCGGGCGGGTTCTTGAGGTTGACACCTCGGAACCGGGAGTGCAGTTTTACACGGGCAATTTCCTGGATGGCGTGCCCGGCAAGCACGGACACATCTACAATGCGCGCGACGCCTTCTGCCTGGAAACTCAGCACTATCCCGATTCGCCCAATAAGCCGGACTTCCCGTCCACGATCTTAAAACCCAGGCAGATCTTCCATTCGACAACGGTATGGAGATTCACGACGCGGTAAGCGGCGGCAGAGTCGGACCACAAATTGGATATTGACCTTGGCCGGGGCCCGATCCAAGCTTTGCACGGGCTCCGGTGACCTTCCTATCAACCTGCGGTTCGTCGCTATTAATTCGATGTTTCAGCCGCGGCGGGCCGGCGTTGCACAATGACCCAAAGGAGGGGCCTTCATTCGCCGGGACCTTTGGCGGCGTCTTTGGCGGGAGCCTCGGCAGGGGTTGCGGGCGCGTCGGCAGGTGCGGCGGGAGCGTCGCCAGGGGCTGGGGCAACGTCCGGGGCTTTTGCATATTGCACGAGAATGGAGATTCGCCGGTTGGAGGGGTCATCAGGCGCGTCGGCCTTGCGCAGGTGCTGGTCAGCGTAACCCCTAACTTGGGTTACTTGGTCCTGGCGCAAACCATTCTCCTGCATCAGGCGCCGGGCGGCGTTGGCGCGATCCACGGAAAGCTCCCAGTTTCCGTATTCACCCCCATGCCGGAGCAAAGGTCGGGAATCGGTATGCCCCTCGATCGAAACTTTGTTGGGAACGCCACCTAACTGCTTTGCCAGCGCGATGAGCGTTTCCTTGCCACTGTCGTTCAGCTCAGGACTGCCACTGTCAAAAAAGGTGCCCTTGGCCGATTCCAAAAGTTCAATACGCAATCCTTCGGACGTGACGGTCATCTCAATCTGATTTCCCAGCTTATTGAGGTCTTCGATCCGCTGGATGGCACTCTGCAGGTCATCTTTCAACTTTGACATGTTGTCTTTGGATAAAGTCACGCTTTCCCCGGGGCCCTCTCCGGGGCCCTCGCCCTGACCCTTTCCGTTACCACCCGTAAGTTTGGAAGTCCCAGAGGGATCTCGGAAATACCCCCCCACCGCTTGCTGGATTTGCTTGCTACTGTTCATGAGCCAGAGGACGATGAAGAGGGACATCATGGCGGTCACAAAATCCGCGTAGGCAACTTTCCAGGCGCCTCCGTGGTGTCCGCCATGACCACCTTTTTTCTTGATGACGATAATCGGCCGAGCTGCTGCCATAAGGCCCTGCACCATTCATGATTTGCGATGGGTGATTTGTGAATTTTAGTCGCAGCGTCGCTCCCTCGACGGGGGCCCAAGCCCGGACATTCCCGATTCTTCGAAGGCTCCGCTGGTCGATCGGCGCAAATGCGCGATTTTTCAATCATCCATCACAAACCACCAATCACCAATCTGCCATTTCGTTCTTTACGCTGCGGCCTCCTTGGGAGGCGCAGCCGCATCACCGCGATTGCGGCAGAAGGTTTCCAACTCCTGGAATGTGGGGCGTACGTGTCCGGGGATGGCTCGACGCGCCACTTCCACCGCCATGATTGGCGCGGTTCCCTTGATAAACGAAGCCATGGCCACGCGGAGCACATAAAGGAAGGCATGCTCATCCTCCGCGGCTTTGGCCATATTGGAGGAGAGCGGTCCTACCAAGCCGTAGCAGAGCAAAATGCCCAGAAACGTGCCCACCAACGCGGCGGCAACCTTGTGCCCGATCTCTTCCGGCGGGCCGCCCAAAGCGCCCATGGTGATCACCACGCCCAGCACTGCGGCCACGATGCCGAGGCCGGGGAGTGAGTCCGCCATGGTACTGAGCGCCGTCACCGGCTGCGAGGAGTCGTGGTGATGAACGTCCATGTCGAGCTCCACCATCTGGTCAAGCTCAAACGCTTCCACGGCATTGCTCGCCACCAGGCGCATGGTGTCGCATACAAAGCACAAGAGATGATGGTCCTTCAGAAACTCCGGGTACTTGGAAAAGACCGCACTCTTCGCCGGATCATCCGTGTCGCTCTCCAGCGCCACCAGGCCATCGCGGCGCGCGCGGCCAAAGAGTTCATACATCATCTTTAGCGAATCGAGGTACCAGGCCTTGGTGAATTTGGACCCTTTGAAAACCCCCGGAAGGCCGGCGGCAATGTGTTTGAGGATGTGGAGGGGGTTGGAGATCAGGAGTGTTCCCACGCCCGCTCCGCCGATGATGAGCAGTTCGGCGGGCTGCAGGAGCACCTTGAGGTTCCCGTGCTCCATCAAGTAGCCGCCCGCCACGGCCCCGAACACCACCACGATTCCAATGATCGCGAACACCTGGGTTAACTCTCCTTAGTTATGGCGTTTCCGGTGCACCAAGCACGATGACAAAATTTCCGCCCTTGGCAACGGCTTGTCGAAGCGCGCTGCCGGTACGGTCCAAAAGTGGGACGACGTCCTCGCCGGGTCGCAAGGCCGTGCCGCCCACGGACACTGTGACCGATAATTGATCGCCCCACCAAACGATCTCGGAGGACTGGGCAAGCCGCTTGAGGCGCTCGGCAGTGGACAATAAGTCACTGTCACCGCAATTGACGACGATGGCTAGGAACTGGTCTTCCGACCATCGGCCGAGAAAGTCCTGTGGATCAAGGGCGTTGCGCAGCGTGTGCGCGACGACGTTCAGGATGGCCTCGGCAGCGTCCAGACCATGGGTTAGCGTCAGGGAATCCAACTTGTCCAACTGTATGCAGAGCAAACCAAAGGGAATAGCGTGTTCAGACGCGAACTTGAGGCGATCATTCAGGTATGATTCCGTAAAAGGATAGTCAGGGAGCTGCGTGATCGCATCCAACCCGTGGCCCACGGCCAAATCAGACTCCGGGCGCCGCCGCGTGGCCGCGCAGGGCCTCTCCACAAAGCTCTCCACGGCGCCAATCACATGGCCGTGGACGTCCCGGATGGGGACGGCCCGCAAGATTATAGGAACGGCATACCCGGACTTGTGGTGGAGATAGACGCGCGACTCACGGGGTTTCCCGTCTCGCATGGCGGCCACCAGCGGACAGGATTGCTCGCAGAGCGCCACCTTGTTCTCATGAAACTTGACCAAGAGGATTTCGCCGCAAAAGCGCCCCAGGACATCCTGCCGCAAATAGCCGGAAATTCTCTCCGCGCCGTCATTCCAAAACCGGATATTCCGGTCCAGGTCCACCACGCACACGCCCGTCTGCAAGCTTTCCAGCGCGGCGCGGAAGATTTCCGCGTTTTGGAGGTCCAGCATCTACAAATCCCTTCTGATTCTTATCGGCGGAAAGAGGCACTTCCTTGAGGGTGTCTGCGACGAACCGCCGCTTGGCCGAAGTTGTGGTATGGTAGGGCGCATTATGAACAGGCAAATATCACGTCGTTCTTTTTTGGGAACTTTGGCGGCGGCGTCCATCGGCGGGCGGACTGCCTTGGCGCGCTCAAAATCAATTCCGGTGGGACTGGAACTCTACTCGGTTCGCACCGAGTTGCAGAAGGACCTGATGGGAACCGTTCGGGGCGTGGCGAAGATGGGTTACCAGTGCGTGGAGTTCTACGCGCCTTACTACGACTGGACGTCCGAATATGCCCGGCAGGTGCGCGCCGAACTGGATGAACTCGGCATCCATTGTTATTCGACTCACAACGGATTGAAATCGTTCACCCCGGAAGGGATTGACAAGGCAATTGACCTCAACAAGATCCTCGGGACGCGTTATGTCGTCCTGTCTTCACCCGGCAAGGTGATCGGCCTGGATGGCTATAAGGGCGTGGCGGAAACCCTGAACAAGGCCAACGAAACGCTGAAAGCACAGGGTTTGCGCGCAGGCTACCACAATCATGATGCCGAGTGGAAACCTATCGACGGGCAGAAGCCCATCGAGGTGCTGAGAGCAGAGCTGGACAAAAGCATTATGCTGCAACTGGATGTGGGAACCTGTTTGTCCACGGGGAACGACCCCGTAGCCTGGATCAATCGGAACCCCGGCCGCATCCGCTCGATGCATGTTAAGGATTGGTCGCCGCAAAGAGAATATAAGGTGCTGACGGGCGAGGGAATTGGCCAGTGGAAGCAGTTGTTCGCTGCCGCCGAAACGACCGGGGGAATCGAGTACTATCTGATTGAGCAGGAAGGCAGCGATTATCCCGAAATGGAGACCGCGCAGCGGTGCCTGGCGGCGTTCCGAAAACTGCACCGGTGAGGATGATTTCCGATTTTTGATTGCCGATTGTCGATTGCCGATTGGAATCGAAAATCGCAGCGCGCGAATTCATGGTCATTCATGAGCGAAGACCTAAAATACAAAGAAGTAAAACGAATGACACGAGAAGAGATACTGGAAGCCCTTGCCAGCCAGAAACCCGAGCGAATACAGACCGCCCTCTGGAGCGCGGCGTATTTTGACCAGGATTGGCGGTGGGTCCAGGACCAATGCCTCCGCTACCTGACGTTTCCGGACCTCTGGGTTCGACGAAGTGCGGCAACCTGTTTGGGGATCTTGGCTGTCTTTCACAAGAAGCTTGACGTTGAGCGTGTGATACCAAAGTTGGAGGACGCAGGCCGCGACGAAGAGGTTCGCCCTTTCGTCCAAGACAGCCTAGAGGATATTCACCATCACATTAAGAGAGGCTTGGTGGGGTGAAAAATCAGCGGGAACCGGCCTCGCTTTGCGCTAAAATGTGCCGCGCCCGGCATCCCCGATGATTTGGAGGAAAGCTTGAATTACCACGTCAGTTCACGGTTCACACCAACCACCCGCATCATCCTAATTCGAATATTCCTGATTTCCTGCGTATTACTTCTCGGCGCACTTCCGGCCGCGGCGCAAACCCCAGACGTAACTGGTTTCTGGGTCCTGAACGTTCCCACCGGGGACGGCAACATGATCAAAACGTTCTTCGACCTCAAGCAGGCCGGCGAACAGGTAACCGGAACAGCGTATGTTCGCTATGGCAAAGCGACCATCGGGGAAGGGAGCTATAGTGGCGGGAAATTGCATCTTGGAGTCATCCTGTCACCTCTGAACCCCCAACGCCGCGCCTTTTACGACGGCGCATTCGAGGGCGATAAACTCCGCCTGACGGTGCACTTTCCGGGCCGGGATGTTGCTTATGGCTTTGCCGAGCGGGCCACGCCCGACGCCGTGGCGCCCCCGCCCCGCCTGCCCCTGCCGGAACTGCATGACGTGGCTGATAACGGCCTGGCCCTTGCACCTCCCATGGGCTGGAACAGTTGGAACAAATTCCATCGCAGCATTGACGACGTGACGGTGCGGGGCATTGCTGACGCCATGGTGGCCAGCGGCATGCGTGACGTGGGCTATATCTACATCAACATCGACGATACCTGGGAAGGTCCTCGCGACGCGCAGGGGAACATCACCGGCAATCTGAAATTCCCCAACATGAAAGGCTTGGCCGACTACGTCCACTCCAAGGGGCTGAAGATTGGTCTCTACTCCTCACCCGGCCCGCAGACGTGCGCCGGCTATGAGGGCAGCTACGGCCACGAAGTGCAGGACGCCAAGACTTACGCCGCCTGGGGTTTCGATTACCTTAAGTATGACTGGTGCAGCGCCGGCCGCGTTTATGACAAGACGGACGTGCAAGCCGTCTACCAGAAAATGGGGGATGCCCTGCTCGCCACCGGCCGCCCCATGATTCTCAGCCTGTGCGAGTACGGCTGGGACGACGTTTGGAAGTGGGGAGCCAAGGTGGGCGGCAATCTTTGGCGCACCACCGGCGACATCAACGATCACTGGGACCGGATGGACGAAATCGGCTTCAGCCAATTCGATATTGCTTCCTACACGCAGGCCGGCCACTGGAACGATCCCGACATGCTGGAGATTGGCAACGGCGGGATGACCGCGGACGAATACCGCACCCACATGAGCCTGTGGTCGCTGCTGGCCGCGCCGCTGCTTGCGGGCAACGATTTGCGGTCGATGACCGAGGAGACCAAGTCAATTCTGATGAACACGGAGGTCATCGCCATCGACCAGGACCCTGAGGCCCATCCCGTGAAGAAAATCTCCGAGCAGGGCCACCTAGTGGTTGCGGCCCGGCCTCTCATGCATCAAACCTGGGCCGTGGGACTTTTCAATCGGGGCGATGCGGCGGCAAAGATGAGCGTGGCCTGGAAGGACCTCGGCTTGCACGGCAAACTCCAGGTCCGCGACTTGTGGGCGCACAAGGACCTGGGCAAAGTCGCGGACCAGTTCTCCGCCGAGGTGCCGTCGCATGGAGTGGTGTTGATTACCGTAAAGCATTAAGAGCAGTGGCTGGTGGCTAGTGGTTAGTGGCTGGAAGTCAGCTCGGATTTCCCGTCGCGCGTGAAAGTGGAGCAGTAGTGGTGTTTGACACATGCTCCGCTCTTCCAAATCTGGGGCGGGAAATCCGAGTTAGTGATTCGCCATAAACACAGATCAATACTTTAGGTGCAAGCTCAAGGGGGAGCGATTCCTTGCGCAACATTCCCATTTGGCACTGGGCGGTGGCGTTTGTTGCGCAGAGGCTGCGGCCCGGCATTCCAGAAACTCCGCGAACCCAAGGGTCCCCTCCGGTTTCAGACACGCCCGTATCGACAGAGAGCCCCGAGATCGGACGCGATCAGGTGGCGTCCACATACCGTGTGAAAATCGCGAAGTTTCAACAACAGCGCGATTGGGCAAAACTTCAGCGCGGGACGTGCTACGGTTACCTCACTGTATCTTTGCTTGCGCTCGCCGGGTCATTCTACCTAACCTTCGGAATCCATCGCATTCCTCCCTGGGTGGTTTTCCTGCCCGCGATTGCGGCGCTTGTGGCGTTTGGCGAGGCGCGCAAGCGCGACCGCCGCGCTCGAGATTCTGACCGTTTACTTGAACTGTATCAACGCGGCCTGCAGCGCGTAAAACATGAGTGGATGGGAAAGGGCGACCCGGGCCTCGACCTGCAAATGGCAAATCATCTTAGCGCGCAGGACCTCGATCTGTTTGGCGAAGGCTCCCTGTTCGAATTACTGTGCGAGGTTCAGACTCCCGCCGGTCGAGATGCGCTGGCCCAATGGTTACAGACGCCCGCTTCTCCGGAAGAGGTGATCTCCAGGCAGCACGCCGTCCGCTCCTTACGCGATCGAATCGACCTGCGGGAGAGACTCGCGCTGCTTCGTGACGACAGGGCAAGTGAATATTCATGGAACCGCCTCCGCGACTGGCCCGCTGGAAGCCCCGTCCAGTTCCCGCGCTTGGCGCCGTGGCTAGCTCTCCTGCTTTCCCTATTTTTGGCCGGCATGGCCGCAGGCGTGTGGTTTGGAGTAATTCAGCCGGTAGATGCCCTGCGCATGATGGCTTTAATCGGTATTTTGGAGGGGGCGCTGGCGCTTTCCCTCCGCAGCCGGGTTCTGCTGGTTTTGGAGAATTTGCAATTGCCCGCGCGCAGACTCGAATCGCTACGGCAAATGTGTTTACTCCTGGAACGGGAGCCGCCTGATAGCCCCTGCTTGCTCCAGATCCAACAAAAGCTGCAAGGTTCGGCCAGGCAAATCTCCGGCCTTCAGTACCTTGTGCGAATGCGTGAATTGCGGGACAACGAGTACTCTTTCTGGCTCCTGTTTCCACTCCTATGGAGTACACAATGGACGATGCGGATTGAACGGTGGCGCCAGAATTATGGTCGTGAACTCCTCCAATACCTCTCGGTTTTGGGTGAGTTTGAAGCCTTGATGTCCATCGCGGTTCACGCCTATGAGAATCCGGCCGACCCGTTTCCTGAATTCCTGGGTGAGGGGCCGCGGTTCGAAGCCATCGGAATGGGCCATCCGCTGATGGATGTG
>Ga0326728_10006677_pt1 | contig 30752 bp, 31 predicted proteins | sample MB3enrmetagenome_FD_207602 | JGI IMG/M metagenome (GOLD analysis project Ga0326728, IMG submission 207602) | Lab enriched peat soil microbial communities from McLean, Ithaca, NY, United States - MB31MN | ecosystem: Environmental > Terrestrial > Soil > Wetlands > Peat | place: USA: New York...
GCGGCGGCTCGACAAATTTCTCCACCAGTTCTTTGACTTTATCCTGGCTCAATCCACGCGCAGCGGCCACGCGGGCGATCTGAAGCCGGGCGCTTTCGGGACTGATGTGCGGGTCCAACCCGCTGGCCGAGGCAAACACCATGTCCACCGGCACCACGGTATTGGTTGGCAGATTGTTCCCGCTGATGAAGGCGGCGGCATTGTTCATGACGTTGGTTTGCAGCGCGCCGCTGGTCGGCCCGAGGTTGCTGCCGCTCGAAGCGACAATGCCGCCCGGACTGGATCCGTAGGTGCAGGCGGAGGGCCGCGGCCAGAAGTAATTCGAGCCTTGGAATTGCTGGGCCAACAGAGCGGAGCCAACAAGCTTGCCGTCGCGCATCACGAGACTGCCGTTGGCCTGGTCATGGAACACAAACTGGCACAGAACCGTGATGACGACGGGATAAAACACGCCGCAGATGGCGCTCCACAGGAGCGTCTGCCGGATGGATTGTATCACTAATTTTAACATATTTTTGCCTTTCGAAATGGAGATTGTTTTGTTCCAGTTACTTCAGGGAGCCAGGTGGACCAACACCAGCAACATATCGATTAATTTGATGAATATGAACGGCACGATGAGGCCGCCAACGCCATAAATCATCATGTTGTTCCGCAGAATGGCCGCGGCGCCGAGCGGGCGGTATTTCACACCCCTCAGAGCAAGGGGAATCAGCGCCACGATAACGACGGCGTTGAAAATGACGGCAGCGAGGATCGCGCTCTGCGGCGAATGCAGATACATGATGTTGAGCTTGTCGAGCGGGCCATGACCGGCAGCGGTTGTGGCATAAAGCGCGCCGAACATTGCGGGCAGGATGGCGAAATACTTGGACACGTCGTTGGCGATGCTGAAGGTCGTCAACGCGCCGCGGGTCATCAGCAGTTGTTTGCCGATTTCAACCACTTCGATGAGCTTGGTGGGATTGCTGTCCAGATCCACCATGTTACCCGCTTCGCGCGCGGCCTGGGTGCCGGTGTTCATGGCCACGCCAACATCGGCTTGCGCCAGGGCGGGCGCGTCGTTCGTCCCGTCGCCAATCATCGCGATCAATTTGCCGCCTTCCTGTTCCTTGCGGATGCGGGCGAGTTTGTCTTCCGGCGTCGCTTGGGCGATATAATCGTCCACCCCTGATTCCGCGGCGATGGCGGCAGCGGTCAACGGATTGTCGCCGGTGATCATCACGGTGCTGATGCCCATTTTGCGGAGTTGCGCGAATCGTTCCTTGATGCCGCCTTTGACGATGTCTTTGAGATGAATGGCGCCCAGCGCCCTGGCTCCATCGGCCACCAGCAGTGGCGTGCCGCCTTGTCGTGAAATTTCCTCCACCTTGTCCATCAGGCTCTTGTCCACCTGTCCCCCCTTCTCTTTGACAAGTTTTGCCACGGCTTCGGAAGCGCCCTTGCGAATGCTGCGGATCGGATGTGCGATGGGCTCGGTTGCGACCGACTGGGATACGGAAGCCGTTTTCGAACGGCCGGCGAGCGCCAGTTCATGCTTGCTTGTGACTTGCTGGGGTTGTGGTTCCGCGTAAAGATCCACGCCGCTCATCCGTGTTTGCGCCGTGAACGGCACGAAAGTCGCGAATCGTTCAGCCACCTCCTGGCCGCGCAAACCGTATTTTTCCTTGGCCAGAACGGCGATGGACCGGCCCTCGGGCGTGTCGTCCGCCAGAGAGGCGAGTTGGGCGGCTTCGGCGAGTTCTTCCGCTTTGACGCCCGGGGCGGGAATGAATTCCGTTGCCTGACGATTGCCCAGCGTGATGGTGCCGGTCTTGTCCAGCAGGAGCACATCCACGTCCCCGGCCGCTTCCACCGCGCGCCCGCTGGTGGCGAGGACGTTCCGGCGCATCAAACGGTCAATCCCCGCAATGCCGATGGCGCTGAGCAATCCGCCAATGGTGGTTGGGATCAGGCACACGATCAACGCCAACAGCACCGGGATGCTCGTCAACACCACCCCCTTCTGACCGGCTTGGGCTTCGTTGTAATTGGCGAAGGACGGCAGCACAAAGACCACAATGCAGAACAGCGCGGTCAGGGCGACCAGGACGATGTTCAGCGCGATTTCGTTCGGCGTTTTCTGCCGGCGCGCGCCTTCAATCATGTCAATCATCCGATCCAGAAATGAATTGCCGGCTTCGGCCGTGACGCGCACAACGATCCGGTCACTCAGCACGCGAGTGCCTCCGGTCACTGCGCTGCGGTCACCGCCGCTTTCACGCACCACGGGCGCGGACTCGCCCGTGATCGCCGATTCATCCACCGTGGCGATGCCGTCCTCAATTTCACCATCGGCGGGAATCAATTCCCCGGCTTCGCATACAAAATAGTCGCCCACTTTCAACTCGGAGCTGGCGACCTCAACTTCCTTGGCATTGACCAGCGCGCGGGCCATGGTTGCCGTGCGCATTTTTTTGAGGGCGTCGGCGTGGGCCTTGCCCCGGCCTTCGGCCATGGCCTCGGCAAAATTCGCGAACAGGCAGGTGAACCAGAGCCAGAAGCAGATCTGGACGTTGAACAGGTTGCACTGCCCCGGCAGAAAGAGAATGACGGTCGTCCAGATGGAACCCAGCCACACGACGAACATGACCAGGTTCTTGATTTCGTCGCGTGGATGCAGCTTTTTGAACGCATCAATCACCGCCTGCCGGAACAGTTTCGAATAGCTGAATTCAATTCTTGTGCTCATAGTTTTTTCTGAAAAATCATTGGGGTCTTAAAAGGTTCGGCCCAACAGCATCAGGCCATGCTCCACCATCGGTCCTAGAGACAGCGCCGGGAAGAACGTCAGCGCGGTGACGGCGACGATGACACCCGTCAATACGAGGCCGAACGTCAGGCCGTGGGTCGGCAATGTCCCCGCTGAAGGCTCGACCGTCTTTTTCGAAGCCAGGCGTCCGACGATGGCCAGGGCAGCAATGATCGGGATGAACCGTCCGATCCAGATCACAATGGCGATGCTGACGTTGTAGAAGGGCGTGTTGGCATTCAGACCGGCGAAGGCGCTGCCGTTGTTTTGGGCGGCTTCACCGTAAGCGTAAAGGATTTCGCTCAACCCATGCGGGCCGTTGTTGGAGATGCCGGCCAATCCCTGGGGTATTTGCAGAGCCAGACACGTGGACAGCAGACACGCGGCATCCGGAACGCAAATGCCGATAATCGCCCAGGTGCCGCACCAGGCATCCAGTTTCTTGCCCAGATACTCCGGTGTCCGGCCAATCATCAACCCGGCGATGAAGACCGTGATCAGGACGTGGAAGAAGATGCAATACACCCCGCAGCCGATGCCGCCGAAGAGAATTTCGCCAATGACGATGTTCCACAGCGGCATCATGCCGGCCAGCGGCATGTAACTGTCATGCATGGAATTGACCGAGCCGTTGTCAATCGCGGTGCAGGAGGTGGCCCACAGCACGCTGTTCATCACCCCGATCCGCTGCTCCTTGCCCTCCATGTTCTCCACCTGATTGCCCGTGACCGGATTGGGCCGCGTCTCGAAGTACCAGGCGCCGACGAAGGACGCGAAATAGATGACAAGCATGACCACAAACAGACACCAAGCGTGTTTGAGGTTGCCGATGAGCAGGCCGAACATATAGACCTGCGCCATCGGCACAACGATGATGGCGAGCATTTCAAGGAAATCCGACAGCGGCGTGGGATTTTCAAACGGATGCGAGCTGTTCACGTTGAACCAACCGCCGCCGTTGGTGAAGAGCTGCTTGATGGATTCAAACGATGCCACCAGACCGACCGGAATGGGTTGGGTGTCCACTTTCGCATCCACCATGACCGGCACATTGGTCATGATGGGCGCGCCCTTGGCGTCAAATTGGGGCGTGTCCACCATGACGGGGACGCCATTGCTCAAGACGGGCTGGCCTTTGGGATTCATTTTGGGCATGGACAGGACCAATTGAATATTGGTGGTCACGTTTTTGCCGTTGGCATCGGTCTTCTGCACCTGGGTGGTGTACGGCTCCATCAAACTGGCATTCGGGTAGGCCTTCCAGGTTTGTGGAACCCCCTGCCAGGCCAGCGGAATGGCCCAAACCGCACAGAGCGGAATCACGAAGTAGAGCGTGCCGCGGGTCATGTCAGCCCAAAAATTGCCGACGGTCTTTACGGAGGCGCGCTTGAGCGCCCGGCCCACGGCCACCAGAACGGCCAGACCGGTCGCGCCGCTGATAAACTGATGCACCATGACGGCAAAGACCTGGGAAAAATTGCTCATGGTGGTTTCGCCCGCGTAGGACTGCCAGTCCGCGTTGCAGATGAAACTCCAGGCCTGCATGAACGCCAGGTCCCAAGTGCAATTGGGCAAACCCTGGGGATTGAGCGGCAGCCAGTGCTGGTTCATGAAGATGAACACGTCCGCCGCGAAGCCCGCCATGCCGAATATCAGCACCGCCCATAAATAGTTCAGCCACGTCATTTCCTCGTCGGGTTTGACGCCGCTCAAGCGGTAGATCAACCGTTCGATGGGCGAGAGGATGGGATGCAGGAAGGTTCGTTCGCCCTTATACACCCTGGCCATGAAGCGGCCCACCGGCGGCGTCAACGCGATGCCCAAACCGAAAAACAGGATAATTTGTATAATTTCAATTAGTTTCATAATTGTTAAGTTTTGGTTAAATGGCGGCGCCGCCTTTTTCTTCGGTCCGAATACGCACGATTTCCTCGACATTGGAGACGAAGACTTTCCCGTCTCCAATCTTGCCGGTCTTGGCCGAACTGACGATGGCCCCCACCGCGCCCTCCACGCCGGCATCCTGGAGAACAATCTCGATCTTGATCTTGGGCAGAAAATCGACTTTGTACTCGCTGCCGCGATAGATTTCAGTGTGGCCTTTTTGGCGTCCGAAGCCTTTGACTTCGCTCACCGTCATGCCTTCGATTCCTATTTGACTCAATGCGTCTTTTACTTCTTCGAGTTTGAACGGTTTGATAATTGCCTCAATTTTTTTCATTGGATCACTAATTCAACTCACTCAATGCAGCGTTTGATCGCATTTAACCTTTAGCAAGGCCCATACCGATTTACAGAACAGCGCATAAGCCATTGCGTGTCAGGCATTTGGAATTTCAGGCGGGCGGAATGGCGCGGAATTGGGAATGTCCCCAATGACCAAAGTGACTAAAGCCGGACAACGTGAGACAAAAAAGACTCAAAGAAAGGGCGAAAGTATTAAAATCGCGTTAAAGCGGCCCCGAAAGCTTTCGGGGCACTTCTTGACGCGGGCGCGTGAACCGGCCATTCACGAATGTCGCGAAGCGTCCGGGAGTGCGCCAGCCCTCTGGCGCTTTCACCAATCCGCATCCGGCTCGAATTCGTCCGACACTGAAATTTTGTCCGTCTTGAACCGGTAAATCGCCTTCACCATCGCCGGCGACGCCGTGTGCTCAAACCACCCCGCCGAACACCACGGATATTGGCAGGCCGCCGCCGCCAGCCCGTGTTTCACCGCGTTCTGATGAACATAATTCAGCCGTGCCAGATAAGACCGCTGATGCGCCAGCCGCGTGTCCCAAAAATTGAAACAGACTCTGCGGCCCGGCTGGTTGTCCAATTTGTTGATCCACCCGGCGGTTTTCACATGCAAGACCCTCAACATGGCGCTCAAGCTGGCGGCATCGCCGGCGTCTGCGGGCGAGTGGGCAACAAAGTGATAATGATTCGAGAAAACCGCCCATGCTTCCAAGCGCCAGCCGAATTGTTCCGCCACCGTCAACAAGCCGCGATGCAAAACCCGCAGCCGTTTCGCGCCGCGAAAATGATGAGCCTTCTGATACGTCGAGCCGGTGACAAAATAAGTGCCGCGTTGCGAAAGCTGGTGAGTCGGGGCGTGTGGCCAGGGTGTTTTGGGTTCCGGCATAAGGGCACGATGCCCGCCGATAAACTGGAAGTGAAGCGGAAATTGGATGTCGCGCGGTTAAAAGCGCCAGAGGACTGGCGCACTCCGGGACGCTTCGCGCTGTTGGCTACGCCACTTCCAGACTCGGCTCGATGGATTCGTCGTGGATGGAATCCGGGGCGGGAACCACGATGCGGTAACCGGCGCAGCCTTCGGTTTGAATGAGAACCTGGCCGGAAGCTTCCCGGAGTTTTTGGCGGAGATTGGCAATATACACGTGCAGGTCGTGGAGTTTGCTCTCGGAGTCGGTCCCCCACACGCAACGGAACAGATGCTTGCGGGTGACCAGCTTCCCCGCGTGCCGAAGCAGCGTGTAGAAGATCACCTGTTCGGTTGGAGTCAGTTCCACCTTGCGCCCGTGGAGAGTCACCGCGCGGGCGGCGACATCGACCGACAAGCCGCCATGCTCGAAGATGGGGCCGTCCGGTTCGGCGGGAAGGGAGCGTTGCAGCACACGCAGCCGGGCCAGGAGTTCGGCGGGGCCGAATGGCTTCGTCATATAATCATTGGCTCCGCTGTCCAGGGCCAGGACCTTGTCGGATTCCGCGTCCCGGCTGGATAAGATGAGAATGGGAGCGTGGTTCCATTCGCGCAGCCGCCGCAACATGGTCAGCCCATTCATGTCCGGCAGGGACAACTCCATAATGATAACGTCGGGAGACCGGGCCGCGGCTTCCTTCATGCCGGATTGGGCGGTTTCGGCTTCAAAGACCCTGTAGCGGTCGGCTTCCAACAGATTGCGCAGGAGACGGCGGATCGGGCGGTCGTCGTCAATGATCAGCGCTGACGGATACGGTTTCATGCGGCCAGGTCATCAAAATACTGCATGACAGTAGAATCGCCCAAAACCCCCGGCGCCGTGAAATTAAATAAGGGGTCAAAGGTGTAAAAAAACCGTTAAAATGCGGGGCGCGAAACAATCCCGGAAGCTGCCCAACAAAAAACCCCTTCCAGTTTCCCGGAAGGGGTTTGAATGATTCCAATCAGACTAGAACTTGTAGATCACGTTGGCCGCGATCAACACTTCGTTGTTCTTGGTGGGAGCACCGGGGGTTTCGCCGCCGAACGCGGGTCCGACACCGCCAGCATTGTGGTCCCAGCGGACTTCGATCCGGCTCATGACATTGGCCCACAAGTCATATTCAAACGTGCCGGTGAAGGCGATGACTTTGTCCAGCGTGCCGAAGGGGGCGCCATCGGCAATAAACTCGAGGCCTTCCAAGCCACTGCCATTGGCATATTCAGCACGACCATTGATGCTCGCTTTATCATTGAATTTATACGACACGTAGCCGGCGAAGGCTTCGAAGCTACCTACGTCGAGTCCAGCCACATCCAGGTCACTGGCGCCGTCATAAGACGCGCCCAAGCTCAGGCCTTTCAAAGGCGTGTTGATGGTCGTGCCAACGTACCACTCCGTCATGTTGCCGCCATGGAGGCCAAGGCCTGCTCCTGGAACAGGATAACCATAAGAGCCCGGGCCGTAATCGAGGCCGCCATACAGTGCGGAACCTTTCAGGAAACCCCAGCTATCAGGAGCCGTGAGGGTCAGCAAACTGATGAAGCCCCTTCTGCTTTCAGAGCGGGTATTGACGCCGCTTGGAACACCGCCGATAGGGCCTAAGGTGGTCACGCTGTCCACAGCACCGACTTGCAGACCCATCCAGTCAGCGAACTTATAGGACACCAACAAACCGGTGTGCTCGGTGGGTTCGATTGAGTAGCCATAGGAACGAGTCCAGTTTGGATTGTTCATGGCATCGCTGGTTTCATAGCCGAGAATATTGTCGAATCGGCCCATCTTGAGTTCAAGCCCGTTTCCAATCGGTATGCCCAAGTCCACATAAGCCTGCCGAATTGGGTAGGCCCCGCCGTCAATGGCCTGAGCATCGGGACCGTAGCTTAGTTCAGCGACGTAGCCTGCCGACCATTTTCCCTCTTCCAATGCCTTGGAGAGCTTGATGTCAACGGCATCCAGATTGATGCCGTTTTGTTTACTCTGGCTGTTAAAGGCATAGGGCGCGACATTCGCGTTGCCTGTGCCGGGAGCCCATACCGCCGAGGTGTCAACATAACCACTGATGGTGGTCGCCGACAACGAGGTCAGCAATGGAGTCTGCTGCTGTGCCGCGTTCTGTGCGAGAAGCGCGGGCGCAAGGCTGACCAGCCCAACGGCGGCCAGACCCAATGTCCATTTATTCATCTTCATGTTCCTCCTGCTTGTTTAGGTTGATTCGTTCCATGCGTTTTTATGCGTTTCCATCGGGTGAAAACAATTCACGCCTCGCACCAAAAACGGTGCATTAACGCGCACAATAACAAATATCGGCATTTTGACAACAAGTTTTTTTGATTATTTGCGGGCCGGGGGCCTTTTTTGTATGCAAGTTGTTTGGCGCCAGCCAGTTATGAATATCTTTTTTCTTGAAAAAAGTTTTGCCGGAAACGGTTTTCCGGCACTTGTTTGCTCCAAAAGAGGGCCAAATCCACAATACAGAGGATAAAGACCCGGCGCATCACCACCGGTTGTGGTTCAGAAGATGGTTGGGATGCCTTCCTGAAGAATCTTCAATTGATGGTTCAGCCCATTGGCAGCGGCCAATTCCTTGAGCCAGCGCAAGGGTTCGTCCATGTCTTCAAAGGATAATTTAAAGGTGCCATAGTGCATCGGCACAAGCCATTTTGACCCAAGATCGCCAAAGGCCTTGACCGCCTCGTCGGGTCCCATATGCACCTGGCGGAAGGAATCGGGATAGTAGGCGCCGATGGGCAACATGGCGATTTCGGGGGGGCTTAACCGGCCCATTTCCTTGAAACCTGAAAAATAAGCAGTGTCGCCCGCGTGGTAGAGGCGCCGGCCTTGATGTTCGATCAGGAAGCCGCCGTAGCCCCGATGGTTGTCCCGCAGCACGCGCGCGCCCCAATGTTGGGAGGGCACCAAGGTGACCTTCCAGCCGCCACGCGAAAAGCTTTCCCACCATTGCAATTCAATAATGCGCTCGAAACCCAGGTTGGCCGCAAGGTCGCCCATGCCCCAGGGCATGATGCCGATCTTCGGGGCGGGCAGCCGGCGCAAGGTCGGGCGGTGGAAATGGTCAAAGTGCGCGTGCGTCAACAAGATGACATCGATGGGGGGAAGGTCCTTGAGCTTCAACCCGGCGCGCCGGATGCGTTTCATCAAAAACAGCCAGTTGGCGAAGTTGGGATCGATCAACACATTCAAGTCGGTGAATTGGGCCAGAAAGGAGGCATGGCCGATCCAGGTCAAGGCGACCTGGCCGGGGATGAGCCTGGGAAATCTGGGCCGGACGTGTTCGCCGGTCCGGGGCGTCAAGAGCGTCTTCCAGATCAGTTCGTAAAAAAAGGTGCGCGGATTGAAGTGCTTGCTGGGGGTCAAATCTTTGAAGGAACGCGGCAGCGGTTGGCGGCGGCGGCGGCCGTGTCGTGCCCTGGAAAAACCGAACTTGACTTTGTCCATCCCGTATTACTACAGCCCCAAAAATAAAAATTCAATCGCGAAGGATTTTACGGGCTGAGGGCCACGCGATAAAACCGTTGCGGATCGGTCGCCCCGGCATCGGTGAAGGTCGTGGGGGAACTGGTCGCAGTAAACGGCTGGCCCAGGTTGATCCAGTTGGTTTGCGAAAGATTGGTCACATATTGAACCTGATAAACCAGGCCCGCCATGGTATTCAACGAGAACTGCATCGTGGTGCTCGCTTTCGCCAGCGATTGCAATGAAGGCGCGGCAACGGACACGACGCTAACGTCATCCAGGCCGAAATACGCAGGGTCGTTGCGAAAACCAAACTGCAGGACGGTGCCCGCCGCGGGGGCTGTGACAATGAATTGCAGGTTTGTCCAGCTCAGCGCCCCAAGGCTGCTTTGATTGAAAAGGGTGGTTCCGTTCCAGGAAACACTGAATTGGTTGGGGGTTCCCGACTTGGGGTTATCGAGCCAGAAGGAGAGCAAATAGGGCTGTCCTTCAAGGGTGGGCAATGTTTGTGAAAGATAGCCAAGCGAGCCGGAAGGGCCAAGCTCGGCGCCATATTTGCCGGAGTGAACAAAAGCACTGGCCGTGGTGACCGACGTGTAAGCGGTGTTCCCAGACTGGGTCCAACTGGAAAAGCTTCCTGTTTCAAAGCCGCCGTTTTGAACCAGTTGCGAACTGATTGTCAGGGTGAACTGCCGGCTTGACACATAGCCGGTGCTGGTGTTGGTGAACCAGATGGTGGCGGTGTTGGTGCTGGCGCCCAGACTGTTCGCGGCGGCATTCAAACTGACGGTGACGGTTGCCGCGGGCGCTCCAGGCGAGAGGGTCCCGCCGGCAGGCGAGGCATTGAGCCAAAGAGCGGTGTTGGACAGCGACCAGATCAGGGCCGCGGTCCCGGAATTCGTCAGTGAAAAAATTTCGGAATTGACGCTGAACGGCCCGCCGATCAGGCCAAAAGAACTGAAACCGGTTGCCGGCGTAACCTCCAGGGGATCAGGCAACGGAGCCAGGGCATTGATCAGGGCGGCTCCGTTTGGAGTTCCCCAGCCGCTGCACAGGTCGTACCCGATCGTGGCGTAGAATTCATTCGGACTGGTGCTGCTGGTGTTATTGCCCGTCGTGATGTCATGCAGGAGGGAGTCGTAGTTGGTTCCCTCGCCGATGGCATAGATGGCCGGGTTGACAAAGCCAATGGAGGCCAGGCCGTAACTGGCCGCCTGCTCATTGGCCAGCGCGACGAATGCCGCCCATAACGGCGTGGCGCAACTGGTGCCGCCAAACGTGTTCGACGTGCCGTTGCCATAAACAACATAAACATTGTTCCCCGTCAGCGCCACGTCGGGAATGTTGCGCATGTTGGTGGATCCGCCATTGGCCGACATGCTGATGCCCTGCTGCCAGGTGGGGATCGCATAGTAGCTGCTGATCCCTCCGCTGCTGCCGGTCCCGTTGCCCCAATTCCACACCGTTTCCGAAACCCAGGACCCGCCCGGACCGCTGGTGGTCAATGTCGTCCCCCCGACACTCGTGATATACGGACTGTCCGAAGGCGTGTTTTGGTTCGAAGGATTGTCAAGTGCACCGGCGGAATAGGCGTCGCTGTCGCCCGACGCGCAGAAAAAGGACTGCCCTTGCAAGGCCATCTGTTGGAAGATTTGGTCGGTCGTGGCGCTGGGGCCGCCGTTCCATGTCCAGGAGCAGGACAGTTGTTTGGCCTCATTATCCGTGGCCATGCGATTCAAGACGTCATTCGGAATGCCGCTCGGCCCCGCCTCATAGACCATCACGTTGGACAAACCCGGCGCCATCGAAACAGCCATTTCAATGTCAAGCGATACTTCGTCATTGCCGCTGTTTGCGCCGGTTGTGGGGGTGCCGTTATAACCGTCAAGCAAAACCGTCTGCAACGGAACCGCCGCCAAACCGGCCTGTTTCTCGTAACTGGCGATGTCATTGGCATAAAAGCCGTCAAATTCCACCAACCCGACCGCCTGACCGGCGCCATTGAGTGAAACGCCCGGAACATAAGCCGCCCGAAAATCGCCGCCCATGTAAGCGCCGCCCGGCGCCGAACCGGCATTGGGACGGGCGTTGGCCAGGCGTTCCAGCAGCGGGCTTTCGCAAAGCATGGGATGCGGCGGGCGGTAATTGCTCAGACCACTGATGTCCAAAATCGGAATATCATCCTGCACAGAAGGCTCAACGTCCGGCGCGTAAAAATCGCCGCCCCCCGCCGGGCGATGATACGTTCGCAGATGCGCGCCAAAGGCCCTCCCCACGTCCGATGCCGCGCCCGACACGTCGAGCAACATCCGATTGGGATGGGTCCCCGTGACCGTCAGATTATTGGAGCGCGCAAAAGCGATGACCGCCTGGTATTGCTCCGCCGTGGGACCGAATTGCGCCGCGAACTCGTCCGGCGTCAGGAAATGGTGATAGAGAGGGCTGGCTGGATTGCAGACATCCCGCTCCAGGCTTTCCAGCATTTGGACATTGCGCAACGGCAGTCCGATGGCCAGATTCAACGGCGTTTCCGCCGGCAAATCACCCGCCGGCTGCAGGTGTTTGACAATCTCCGGCACATGGCCCGGAGCCAGTTGCCGCTCCGCCGCGGATAATGGCAAGGCCATCCCCAGAATGGAGACAAGCATCAACCACTGAAAACGGCGGACTGCGGTCATTTGCCACGATTTCTTATCGGCGCGAACAACAGGCACTTTAGCAGGAATCATACCCATAAACAAGGACTAAATACCGCCTTGTCTTTCTTCGGAACATGTTGAATCTTTCAGGGGGGGGGTTAACGGTCGTTGGACTGCTGGCAACCGGTACTGTCCCGCAGGATGAAATCATTTCTTAAACGTTCGGTGATAACAGGGTTGGCCGTCATTCTGGCGGCCAAAATTGTTCCGGGGATTTCTTATACTCCCGTGGGCCTGATTCTGGCCATGCTCTTGCTGGGCATTCTCAATGCGATTGTCCGGCCCGTCATGGTTCTTCTGGCATTGCCGCTGCTCATCTTCACTCTCGGTCTGTTCATTCTCGTCATCAACGCCCTTCTGCTTTACTGTGTTGGCCATCTCCTGCAACCCAACTTTACGGTGGATTCTTTTGCCTCGGCGTTTTGGGGTTCGCTCGTCATCAGCCTGGTCTCCCTGGTTCTCAATTCCCTGACCAACAGCGGGGATTCCCGCCTCCAGTTCCGCCGGGGCAAGCCGCCCCCCCGTCCCCCAAAAGACGACGGCGGCCCCGTCATTGATGTCTAATTCCCCGGATTCAGGATAATCAATTCGGCTTGGTGCGGTCCGTAATGAACCAAGACCGCCGGCCTGTCGGAGAGCAACGCCAACAATTGTGTGTCGTTAATCTCCTCATAGGGTCCCGACGACCCGGATGTCCGAACTTCCGTGAAGGTCGAGGTCGATGAGACGAATTCTTTGACGGAATCCAATTGGGTGGTGACGATTTGCCGTGGTTGAAGTGGTTGCGCATTCACGGCCATTGGGTCCGCCTGGCGAATTTGATCCGGCACGGTGGCCGGCTCGCGCATTTTCCAAAATGAAAGCAGGAAAATCCCGGCCACAGCCGTCGCGCTCAATGCCATATTGAAACGCCGTGCCAGCTTGCGACGCCGCGCGCTGCACAGGGTTTTATCCAGCAGCGCCGCGCGGAATTCCGGCGGCGCGGCGTCTTCCAGCAGATTGTCCAGCAATTGTTCAGTCGTTTGTTTCATGTCGCAATCGGCCAAGCATGGCGGTTTTTAATTTTCGGCGGATGCGCAACAGGTGCGATTCCATCGCCTTTTCGGTCATGTTCCATTCAGCGGCAAGCCCGCGCACGGGTTCGCCATTCAAATACTTTCGTTCGAGCAGCGCGCGCTCGCCATCGGGCAAACCGGCCAGCTCGTTTTGCAACAATTCCGCAAGGCGCTCGCCGGCATCATTAGCTGGCACATCCGCGGCGGCGGGCCGTTGCTGGAAAAAGCGGGCGAGCAGGCTTTGATAGCGGTTGTGTTTCCGCATTTCGTCCGCCACGCAATTGCGGGCCAGCACGGCCAGCCAGTTCCAGAACGCGGCTTCGGAATCGAAACGCCGGACATGACGGGCCACGCGCACGAAGGCCAATTGCAGCGCCTCGCGGGCGATGTCCTCCCGTCCGCCCGCGACCACGAACAAATAACGGAGCAGCCGGTTAAAATAGAGGCGGTAAAACTCGTGGAAAGCCGCTTCCTCGCCGCGCGACATCCGGGCGGTCAAGGCCGTCACGTCCGGCGGCTGGTTTTGTTCCGACGCCATTATCGCGATAATTTCGAGCGGCGATTTCACAAATGCCGGAGGGATGATTGCTCCAGCAAAATTGCTTTCAACAAGAGTCATCCCGGAAAAAGCTCAATGTGGTTTGGACTTTTCCGAATCCTGGCCATTCGACAATTTTTGCTTCGGGCTTCCTCTGGACAACTGGCCGAGAGCCTCGTCGATCATTTGTAATTTATCTGCTTCCCCCACGGCGATCAACAGTTTGGTGTCCTTGTGATACTTCATTTCAGGTTGCGGGGCTATTCTGAGCATTTTCCAGGCAGTTTCAATGGCGGTCGTAATGTCTTCCACTTTGTAACCGGCATCAAGATAAGGTGATAATTGGTAAAACCGGCAGACATCTGGAACTGGAGTACGCGGGTCTGGAATCTTATCCCGATAAAAGTACCAGATTGAATTTTCATTCGGCGTGCCTTCTGTTCGGAAACCGTAGGTCAAAGTCATAACGGACCAATTTTCACCACGACCAAATGCACCATAACCGCCAGTCGGGTAACGACGAGTGTCCTTTGAGGCTAATGTTACCGCTTCAAACAATTGCGCCACGGTTACATTTTTCACTGATATTCCGGGTATTCTCACATCGGAACAATCCTCGGGAATAATTGCGTTCAATGGTTTGGCCGTTGCCTTTTCAATGGCGTTGCGCAATTCCCCGGGGCTGCCGCCCCGAAAATCCAAATCAAATCGCGGCAGCGAGTTGGTTTCCTTGACCACCGGGATGATTTTCTGGGTGGCATCTTGGGCCAGCGCCGGATGGAACGTTAACAGGGATATTCCCAGGAGGAGTAAAAAATGCTTTTTCATAATTTTTAACTTCATCCAGATATACGCTCGCCGCCGCCAAATCCTGCAAAAAATCCATTAAAAAGGCGAGCCTGCAATTCCGCTGCATTAATTGGGGCAATTTTATTTGCTTTTTGGCTGTTGACTTCGGATGGCGGTTTGGTAGGTTCCCCGCTCCCTGTGAGGGGTTTTTGATGAAAACGTATCTGCCAAAGAAAAATTTGGACCAACGCAAATGGCATGTTGTCGATGCCGACGGCGCCATCCTCGGCCGCCTGGCTGTTCAAATCGCCAATATTTTGCGCGGGAAGGACAAACCCATTTACACCGCCCATCTGGACGCGGGCGATTTTGTCGTGGTGATCAATGCGGAGAAGGTCCGGCTCACGGGGAAAAAGGAGACGGACAAGAAGTTCATGAGCTATTCCGGCTGGAAAGGCGGCGAAAAATACGCCTCGGTCGCCTCTGTCCGCGCCCGCCATCCTGAGAAATTAATCACGCACGCCGTGCGCGGCATGGTGCCGAAAAATCGTTTGGGCCGGGTCCTGATGACCAAGTTGAAAGTCTATAAGGGCAGCCGGCATCCCCATGCCGCCCAGCAACCCGCGGCATTGACGCCCGCCAAATAAACCGCCAAACTCCAACCCGCTTTTATCATGGCAGACACGAAAGAATTCCCCGGCACCGGACGCCGCAAAACCGCCGTGGCGCGCGTTCGCCTGACGGTTGGGTCCGGGAAAATAGTCATCAACGGACGAGCGTTCGAGAATTATTTCGGCACGGACACCCTCCGCACCATGGCCACGCAGGCCCTGGCCGTGACGGAATCGGCCAATAAATTCGATGTCCGCATCAATGTCGAGGGCGGCGGCCCGATGGGACAGGCCGGAGCCATCCGGCACGGCATCGCCCGGGCCTTGTTGATGGTCGATGCGGCGCTGCGTCCGGCGCTCAAGTCAGCCGGTTACCTGACGCGCGACCCGCGCATGAGGGAACGCAAGAAGTATGGCCAGCCGGGCGCCCGCAAACGGTTCCAGTACAGCAAACGTTAGGCGTGGGGCGGGAGAGGGCGGCGGGGAACGGTGATTTTATTATTGACAGTGCCGGCGCGCGCCCCGCGCCGGCCCAACCGCGGATTGCATTGCAGTTTGTAACGTGATTCCTCCGATCAAGGCAGCCATCGTCGGCGCGTCCGGTTATTCCGGGGAAGAATTGGCGCGCCTGCTCCTGGCTCATCCCCGGGTGGAACTGGCGGCGGTGACCTCGCGCCAATACGCCGGGCAAACCCTGGCCCGGGTTTTTCCCAGGCACGCCGGCGACCCGCGCTGCCGGAATTTGCGTTTTGGCGAACCGAAGGCGGAGTTGCTGGGCCGGGCGGCGCAGGTGGTGTTTCTGGCTTTGCCCCACGGCGTGGCGCCGGAATTTGCCGGACCGCTCCTGGACCTGGGTTGCAAGGTGATTGATTTGAGCGCGGATTTCCGGCTGAAGAGTCCGGCCGTTTACCGGGAGTTTTACGGGCGCGAGCATCCCGCGCCGGCATTGCTGCAAAAGTCCGTCTATGGCTTGCCGGAATGGTATCGGGCCGAAATCAAGAAGGCCGCGCTCATTGCCTCGCCCGGGTGCTATCCGACGGGCATTTTGCTGCCGGTGCTGCCGTTGCTCAAAGCGGGGCTGGTCAAGAGCGACGGGATGATCGCCGACTCGCTGAGCGGGATCAGCGGGGCCGGACGGAAAGTCGAGGCGGAGTTTCTATTCGCCGAATGCAACGAGAGTATGCGGCCTTACGGGATACCCAGGCACCGGCACTTGTCGGAAATCGAGGAACAATTGAGCCTGGCGGCGGGCAAGGCGGTTGTGCTGCAATTTTCCCCGCATTTGATTCCGGTCAATCGCGGCTTGCTGACCACGCTTTATCTGGCGTCCGTGAAACACTTTGCCAATGAGAATGAGAGGGCGGCTTTGCAGAACCAGATCGCGCAGTGTTACCAAAAAGCCTACGGCGACGAACCGTTTGTCCGGCTCCTGGAGGGCGAGGCATTGCCCGATACCAAGAACGTGACGGGAACGAACGTGATTGAAATCGCCTGGCGCCTGGATGCGCGTACGGGTCGCCTCATTGTGATGAGCGCGATTGACAACCTCATCAAGGGGGCCGGAGGACAGGCCGTCCAAAGCATGAACATCCTCTGCGGCTTTCCTGAAACGGCCGGTTTGATCTGAGGGCCGCGCCGCAGGCATCCCGCATCAACCTCCATGGATATTGCCACCAACCTGAAAAATGTTCAGCAACGAGTGGCCGCCGCCTGCGCCCGGGCGGGACGCGATCCCTCTGCGGTGACGCTTGTCGCCGTGAGCAAAGCACACCCGGCGGACGTGGTGTGCGCCGCCGCGGATTTGGGTGTGTCCCTTTTTGGCGAAAGCCGGGTGCAGGAGGCAAAGATCAAAACAAGCCAATGCCCGGGCCGGTTGCAGTGGCATCTGATCGGCCATTTGCAATCGAACAAATGCCGTGATGCCGTGCATTTGTTTGCCATGATCCAGAGCGTGGACAGCCTTTCCCTGGCGCGCGAGATCAATAAATGGGCGGAAAAATCGGCGAAAACGATGCCTGTGCTCCTGGAGGTCAATGTGGCGGGGGAATCGAGCAAGTTCGGCTATTCCCCCGAAAAGGTGCTGTTGGAGTTAAAGGAAATCAACGCGCTGCCGAAAATTGAAGTGCAGGGGCTGATGACAGTTGCGCCGTGGACGCCAGACGCGGAAAAGGTGCGGCCGGTGTTCCGGCGGCTGGGGGAGTTGAAAAGGCGGTGCGAAGAATTATTGGGCGCTCCTCTGCCCCATTTGAGCATGGGAATGAGCGGCGATTTTGAGGTGGCTGTGGAAGAAGGAGCCACTATGATACGGCTCGGCAGCGCCGTTTTGGGGCCGCGAAAGCCGGCCCCAATCAGGACGAGCGATGAATAATATGGTCTTGACCGTCGAAACATTTGAGGGGGAAATATTGGAGGCGCTTAAAGCCTACGACAGGTTCATTGTCTGCATCGACAAAACGCCGGAGGATTGCAAAGGGACGCTGGTGTCCCTGATGGACAAGGCCATCCGGGCCTATGTCAGCCGCGGACCTTATCTTCGCCACGGCATTGCGCTGGACAAACGGGTGACGATCATCCTCAGCCAAACCGAGCAGGAACGGCCCTTGTGCGGCATCTATTTCAATCTCCATTCCCCCTATAAAAAGAAGCCCGCCGCCAAGGCAAAAAAGGACTAGCGCGAATGATCCAGTTGGGCGAGGTTGGAAATTATGCGCTCGATAAAACCTGGGCTTTTGATGAGGCGGCGCGGCGACAAATTCGCGCGCGCGCTTCTATCGCGCCCTGACCCCTTGACGCCGGGAAAAACTTCGCAGGCCCTGTGCTGAACCCTGCGGCCAAAGTTTAAACTCGCCACGGCGGGTACCGCAGCGTAGTTTGGCCCGGTTTGACTGATGAAAATCTATATCGACGGCAATTTTTTTGATGAGAAAACCGCCCGGGTGTCGGTGTTTGACCACGGCCTTCTTTACGGGGACGGCGTGTTCGAGGGCATTCGCGCTTACAATGGCCGCGTCTTCAAACTGGCCGAACACATCGAGCGCCTTTTCTCTTCCGCCAGGGCAATTCTGCTCAAAATCCCCTTGTCGCGCAAGGACATGATGAAAGCGGTGGTCCAGACGTTTCGCCGCAACAAGATTCGCGACGGTTACGTCCGGCTGGTCGTCACTCGCGGGATCGGCTCGCTGGGCTTGAATCCATATACCTGCAAACGCCCGTCGGTCATCATCATCGCGGATAAAATCCAGCTTTATCCGGCGGAACTGTACAAGCGCGGTTTGAACATCATCACGGTGCCGACGGCGCGCAACTTGCACAGCGCCTTGGATCCGGCCATCAAATCGCTCAATTACCTCAATAACATCCTGGCGAAAATCGAGGCGATCAACGGCGGCGGCGACGAAGCCATCATGCTCAATGCGCAGGGCTTTGTGGCCGAATGCACGGGCGACAACATTTTCCTGGTCAAGCGCGGGCATTTGTCCACCCCGCCGCTGTCGGCCGGGGCCTTGTTGCACGGCATCACCCGGGCGGTGGTGATGGAATTGGCCCGGCAAAATGGTTTGAGCGTCAGCGAATCCGATGTCACCCGGTACGATCTGTTCAATGCCGACGAGTGCTTTCTGACGGGCACCGGGGCGGAAATCATCGCGGCGGTCAAAATTGACGGCCGCATCATCGGCAACGGCCGGCCGGGGCCGGTCACCGCCAGGCTCACCAGGCGCTATCATGAATTAACCAAAGCCTCCGGCGAGCCGATATTTGATTGATGGGGATGAAGGCGCGGATTTTCATTCTCAATTTGAGCCAACTGTGGTAAATTAAACGGTATGCTGTGCATGTTTTGTAAGCAGAACCCCGCCAAGGTTCACCTGACGCAGATCGTCGGGGACAAAATGCAAAAAGTGGATTTGTGCGAGGAGTGCGCCAAACAAAAAGGCGTCAATGACCCCGCCGGATTTTCACTGGCTGATCTGCTGCTCGGCCTGGGCGCTTCCCAGGAGATCGCCCAATCCGGCGGCGGCGAGGAAGTCAAGTGCCCGAACTGCGGCTTTACCCAGGCCGATTTCAAGAAAGCCGGGCGGCTCGGCTGCTCCCAGTGTTACACGACATTCGCCGAGGGGTTGGAAGGGTTGCTCAAGTCCATGCACAAGGGCACCAAGCACGTCGGCAAGACTCCTTTGGCCCTGCGGCAGAGCCGGGATTTGACCGAGCGGCTCAAACATTTGCAGAGGAAACTGGACAAGGCTGTGACCTCGGAGGATTTTGAACAGGCCGCCACCCTGCGCGACGAAATCAAGGAGACCAAGGACCAGATGAACCAAACGGCCCCGAAATAAATCCATGACAATTCATGAATTCCTCCGTCCACCGGTCGAAAGCGCCCGGCGCTCCGGTCCACACGACCGCATCGTCATGTCCAGCCGCGTCCGTCTGGCGCGGAATCTGCGCAGCCTGCCCTTTCCCGGCTGGGCGAAAAAGGCCGAACGGATCAAGGCCCTGGAAACCATTCGGCCGGCGGTGGAAAGCTTGCCGCAGTTGACAGGCGCGTTCTCGGAAACGATGGACAACCTCGGTCTGCTGGACAAGCAAATCCTGGTCGAACGCCATTTAATCAGCCGCGAACATGCCGCCAAGAGCGCCGGCAGCGGTTTGGTCCTCAACAAGGAGGAATCCCTCTGCGTCATGATCAACGAGGAGGATCATTTGCGCATGCAGGCGCTGCGGCCCGGTCTCCAGCTTCAGCAGGCCTGGCTGGCCATCGACCAGATCGATTCCGACCTGGAGCGCAAGCTCGATTACGCCTTCACCTCCGAGTTGGGTTATTTGACCGCTTGCCCCACCAATCTCGGCACCGGCATCCGTGTCAGCGCCATGTTGCATTTGCCGGGCCTGGTCCTGGCCGAGCAAATCAACCAAATCATTCAATCCGTCAACAAGCTGGGCCTGGCCGTCCGCGGCCTCTACGGCGAAGGGACCGAAGCCCTGGGCAACGTCTTCCAGGTTTCCAACCAAATGACCCTGGGCGAAGTCGAGGTGGACATCGTCGAACGTTTGAACAAAGTGCTGCTGCAGATCATTGAGCACGAGGAAAACGCCCGCGGAATGTTGCTGGAGAAAAAGCCCAAAATCGTCTTCAACTTCATTGGCCGCGCCTATGGCATCCTGGCCAACGCCCACAGCATCACCTCCAAGGAAACCATGAACCAGCTTTCCCTCATGCGGCTGGGTATTGATTTGGGTGAATTTCCCGACGCGGACCGGGCCTTGATCGACGAGTTGTTTGTCGTCACCCAGCCCGCCCATTTGCAGAAAAAATACACCGAGAAACTGGCGGCCGAGGAACGCGATGTGCTCCGCGCCGACATGCTGCGCGAGCGCCTGCAGGATGTCAGCCGCCCCAACCCAAAACTGCCCGGCAACGGCGGCGGTTCGCTGGACAAACGCAACTAAACGGGGCAAATTCGTATTATGAGTGAAGAAGCCATGAACAATTTCACGCCGCGCGCCCAACAGGTGCTGGCGCTGGCCCGAAAGGAGGCCGACCGGTTCAATCACAACTTCGTCGGCACCGAACATCTCCTGCTCGGCCTCATCAAACTCGGCCAGGGCGTCGCCGTCAATGTCCTCCAAAAGCTCGGCCTGGACTTGGAAACCGTCCGCATGGAGGTCGAAAAGCAGGTCGGCACCGGCCCCGACCAGAAGATGATCGGCAATATTCCCTACACCCCCCGCGTCAAGAAGGTTTTGGCCCTCGCAGCCAAGGAAGCCAAGGCCCTGAACCATACCTACGTCGGCACCGAACACATCTTGCTCGGCCTGCTCCGCGAAGGCGACGGCGTCGCCGCCCGCGTGTTGAAGAATCTGGATGTTGACATCGAGCAAACCCGGCAGGAAATCCTCAAGGAACTGGACCCCAATTTTGCCGCCTCGGATGAACCCCAGACCGGCGGCCCGGGCGATCCCACCCCGGAAAAAGCGCCCGAGAAAAAAGGCGAAGTCAAGACCCCCGCCCTCAAGGCCTTCGGGCGCGACCTGACCGACATCGCCCGCAAGGGCGAGATGGACCCTGTCATTGGCCGCCAAAACGAAATCGAGCGGGTCATCCAAATCCTCTGCCGCCGCACCAAGAACAATCCCGTCCTGCTCGGCGAAGCCGGCGTGGGCAAGACCGCCATCGTCGAAGGCCTGGCCCAGGAGATCGCCCGCGGCAACGTCCCGGAGATCTTGCGCGACAAGCGCGTCATCACTCTGGACCTCGCTTTGATGGTCGCCGGCACCAAATACCGCGGCCAGTTCGAGGAGCGCATCAAGGCCGTCATGGACGAAATACGGCGGGCCAAGAACATCATTTTGTTCATCGACGAATTGCACACCATTGTCGGCGCCGGCTCAGCCGAAGGGACGATGGACGCCTCCAACATCATCAAGCCCGCCTTGAGCCGCGGCGAAATGCAATGCATCGGCGCCACCACTCTCAATGAGTACCGCAAATACATCGAGAAAGACGCCGCCTTGGAACGCCGCTTCCAGACGATCAAGGTTGAGGCGCCGTCCGTTGAGGAAGCCGTGCTCATCCTCAAAGGCGTCCGGCCCAAATACGAGGAGCATCACAAAGCCGAGATCACTGATCAGGCCATCGAAACGGCCGTCAAAATGTCCGACCGTTACATCACCGACAGGTTTTTGCCCGACAAGGCCATCGATGTCATGGATGAAGCCGGCTCGCGCGCCCGCATCGGCACCATGACCCGGCCCCCGGAGGTCAAAGACCTTGAGGCCGACATCGAAAAAATCAAAGGCCAGAAGGAACGCGCCATCAAGGACCAGGACTTTGAAGGCGCCGCCGCCATGCGCGACAGGGAAAAACAGGCCAAGGAGAAGTTGGACGCTGTTTTGGCCGCCTGGCGCGCCAGCCGCGAGGAAAAGCGCGTCACCGTCAGCGAAGAAGATATTTTGCAAGTCGTCTCCAAATGGACCGGCATTCCCTTGCGGCGGATGGAGAAGGACGAAGCCCAGCGCCTGCTGGCCCTGGAAGAGGAAATGGCCCGCAAGCTCGTCGGCCAAACCGAAGCCGTCTCCGCGCTGGCCAAGGCGCTGCGCCGTTCGCGGGCGGATTTGAAAGACCCGCGCCGGCCCATCGGCACCTTTGCCCTGCTCGGACCCACCGGCGTGGGCAAGACTTTGCTCGCCAAGGCCCTGGCGGAAATTTTGTTCGGCGACATCAAAGCCCTCATTCAACTGGACATGAGCGAATACATGGAGCGCCACAACGCTTCCCGCATGGTCGGTTCCCCGCCCGGCTACGTCGGCTACGAGGAAGGCGGCCAGCTCACCGAACAAGTCCGCCGCCGCCCCTATTCCGTGGTGCTCTTTGACGAAATCGAGAAGGCCCATCCCGACGTCATGAACATGCTCCTGCAAATCCTCGAAGAAGGGAAACTGACCGACAACGTGGGCCGGGTGATCAATTTCCGCAACACCATCGTCTTGTTGACCTCCAACGTGGGCGCCGAGCTGATCCGCCGGAACTCCACCCTGGGCTTTTCGCCGATCAGCGACGAACACAGCTACGAGAAGATGAAGGAAAAAATAATGGACGAAGCCAAGCGCATCTTCCGCCCCGAGTTCCTCAACCGTCTGGATGACGTCATCGTCTTCCGTTCCCTGACCAAGCCGGACCTGCTGGAGATCCTCGACCTGGAAGTCGCCAAAGTGGTCGAGCGTCTCAAAGGCAAGCACATTGAGCTGGCCCTGGACCAGTCGGCCAGGGAGTTCCTGGTGGACAAGGGCTATGATCCGACCTATGGAGCGCGTCCCATGCGCCGGGCGGTCGAGCGCCTCCTGGAAGACCCGTTGGCGGAAGAAATCCTCAAAGGCGGTCTGCATCCCAACGAACCGATCACGGTTTCGGTTGGGGACGGCAAACTGGTCTTCAATCAAAAGACACCAGCCGCTCCAGCCGCGCCCGAAGCCCTCTCCAGTTAGCAAAAGCAGCCGCCTGAACGGGCGGCTCCGTGAAATTTGGTGATCTGTCCGCTTATTTGCGGCGACGGAACAGCAAGGCTGATGCGCCCATCACACCAAGAGAAATCGTGCCCGGTTCAGGAACAGGGACAGGGACAGTCAAGTCGAAGGATTCCAAGCCGATGCCTTCCAATGATGGCGGGATCTCAGGTTCAAAGCTGTTAAGTTTAATCGCGGACGAGACGCCGTCGCTTCCAGCAGGAACACCGGCGGCAATCGCAGCCGTATAACTGGTGGCGCCTCCGCCACTAAACCACGCCGCTATCTCCACATAAACTGTGGCGCCATACGCGCCGGCGCTGGGAGTATACATGGCGTCATTCGGACCTTGTAGCGACGCGGAAGATACCCACCACCCTCCCTCGCCAGCGCCCCCTGTAGTAACAAAGTTCGCCGTCGCCAACGGTGTTCCGCTGGTAAGAGCGGCTGCAACGGCATCCGTGGAGGAGCCGACATAAAGACCGGCCATGTAGTTATTGCCATTGTACACTCCAGCCAAACCGGTTCCTGATCCTGTGACTGTCCCTCCAAGAGCCACACCGCCAAATACTGTGCTGCCGGAGGGAGTGGTATGTTCGGTATCCCCGATTACTTCCGTTGCCTGCTCAGCAGGCGTGCCACTATAATTGACGCCATAGACGTAAATCTGCCAACCGGTGACAGCGGAATTCCACTGAATTTGTCCTCCTCCCTGGGCATGGACCGAGACTGCTGCGCCTGCCAACAAGCTGACTATGGTTAATGTTTTTTTCATATGCGTTGTCCCTGTTTTGAGCGCTCTTATCGTTCGCTCTTGCTGATCCTTCAGGATTAGATCATTTTAATCTCTTTGTGTCCAGACATAAATGAATCAGTTCCGGGCATGTCCACATTTTGATGGTCTGGACACATGGAGACCTCCGGTTGACGGACGCTCCGGTTCCCGACAGTCGCCGCGATTCATCCGATGGTTAATGGCCCCGAAATATTGCAAAAGTAGTTTCCGCGCCCATGCCAGGAGAATGTCGCGCCCCGCTTATTTCTGTCAATCAAACACTTGCCAATTGCTGCAACGCCTTTCATTTCCTGAGGATTTTGCAGGCGACTTTTGCTTCCGTCAGGGTCATGGGTTCGGTTTCCCCCTTGGGCGCGAGCGTGACACGTACGGTCGCTCCGAGAACCTCCGCGACGCGGCGCAACATGGTCAGGGAGTGGCCTTCGTAAGAGGGTAATTTGAGGCGGGAGACAAGGCGTTCACACCGGCAAACCGAGACTTGACCGAACCTCGCGTCGAATGCTCTCGCAATTTTTCAGAGCCAGCCGGGCCTCGGCCAAAGTCGCCGTGTCGCCGGGGTATCTGAAATCCACCGCGTAATCCGCCAGCAGTTGCGCCTGCGGGAGAAAAACGGACCACAGTGGTTCCAGCGGCAGCAACAACTTCAGCAAAGCCGCCAAATCGTGCGTCTTGGGAAAGGCCACTCCCGCCTCGCACAGCCGCGCCTTGAAGTATTTCTCCACCGTTTGCTGGGCATGAAAACAGGCCGCGTCATGGACGCGCTGCTTGCGCCGGCGCATGATCTGGGCCGGGACTTGGAAATCGCCCTCAGCTTTTTCCACCCACTCCCGGGTCAGTGGCTTCATAGAGAACGTCTCCCCTGGCCAGAACCTCCCGGATGAAACAATCGCCCCATTGCAGCCGCCGGGCGATGAATTCCGGCGTGCGGACGATTAGGTCAAGGGGAAAATCAGCCGGGATGCGCCGGCGGATTTCAAGCGATTTGCGGCCCCGCTTCCGGTTGAAAGGCATGATCACGAGCACGTCCACATCGGAGTCCTCCGTGGGTTTGCCGTAGGCGTACGAACCAAAAAGAACGATCTTGCGCGGGCGAAATTCCCGCGCAATCGCGTTGCTGAAGGCCCGGATTTGGATGCGATTGACCAAGACGATATTATTACATCGCAACCGTCCCCAGGTGTCAAACCATTTAGGTTGGCAAAAGGACGGCCCTTGGCTTAGTGAGGCGGGCGTCGTATGACGACCTTTGCAACTCAATATGCGTGCGAATGGTTTGGCGGGGTGGGCCGCGGAGCGATTCTGTGTCGGGATATTGTCTCCTCCCTGTTTCGCGCCAAGGTGCAATGGCGCGATGTCCTTTGTCAGATGTATCTCATCGGGGTCGAATCGCAATCGGTCGTCACCATCACCGGCGCCTTCACCGGCATGGTGTTGTGCGCCCAAACCGGCGCCCAGTTTCACAAAGTCAAAATGGACACCAGCCGCAACAGCCGCGCCCGAAGCCCTCTCCAGTTGACAAAAGCAGCCGCCGGAGCGTGCGGCTCCGTGAGATTTGGTGATCTGTCCGCTTATTTGCGGCGACGGAACAGCCAGGCTGATGCGCCCATCACACCAAGAGCAATCGCGCCCGGTTCAGGAACAGGGACAGGGACAGTCAAATCGAAGGATTCCAAGCCGCTGCCTTCCAATGATGGCGGGGGCTCAAGATCAGTGGGAAGTGTAATCCCAGATGAGACCCCGTCGCTTCCGGCAGGAACACCGGCGGCAATCGCAGCCGCGTAACTGGCGGCGCCTCCGCCACTAAACCACGCGGCTATCCCCACATAAACTTTGGTCCCAGCCGGGCCGGCGCTCGGAGTATACATGGCGTTATTTGGAAGTTGTCCCCAATACGACGGAGAACCAACCCACCACCCTCCGTTGCCGGCACCCCCTGTAGTAACAAAGTTCGCCGTCACCAACGGTGTTCCACCGGTAAGAGCGGCTGCCACGGCAGCCGTGGAGGAACCGACATAAAGACCGGCCATGTAGTTGTTGCCATTGTACACTCCAGCCATACCGGTTCCTGATCCGGTGGCTGTCCCTCCAAGAGCCGGACCGCCAAACACTGTGCTGCCGGAGGGGGTGGACCATTGGGTATCTCCGGTTACTTCGGTTGCCTGCTCAGCAGGCGTGCCACTATAATTGACGCCATAGACGTAAATCTCCCAACCGCTGACAGCGGAATTCCACTGAATTTCTCCCGCAGCATGGACCGATACTGCTGCGCCTGCCAACAGGCTGACTATGGTTAATGTTTTTTTCATGGGCGTTGTCTGTTTTAAGCGTTCTTGTCTCTCGTTCTTTGGGATCCTTCAGGATTAGAGCATATTAATCTCTTTGTGTCCAGACTAAAAAATCCGCTTGGAAATCCGTCCTGACAGATTTGCGGAACCGCCCGTCCGTGTCCAAACAATGCAGCCCCTGTGCGGCTTCGCGTCTTGTGCTTTATTCCCAAGCCTTTGCCGCGCAAGGACTTAAACGCTGTTTCCGCCGCAAATCACAATTTTCCTGAAAATTCTTTGAAATATCCATTGACGATATGATATGTTAACTGTATATTTCGTCTAATGAACAATGGAAGAAAAGGGGGGATCATGAAGGAAGCGGGGAGCGCGCGCGTCCCGCGCGCCGGTGTTTGGCGTCCCGCCAAACACATCTTCGCCCGATTCCCATCGCGCAGAACGACACTCCGCGCGCCTCCAAGTCAAAGACCGGTTGCGGAAAACAGAGCGCACATCCATCACCCCCTTGTCGTGCCCAGTCAAAGCCGGTCAAAGCGGGTCAAACCAGTTCTGTCGGTCAAGCCGGCGGGTCAGAATCCATGCAAGCTCCTCAAAATGAATAAGTTGCATAATAAAGAGCTTGAGTCTGGTCAACCCATGATTAACGTAGTTAAACATGGTCGAAATAAGCCAATCCGCTTCAGACATTCGCCATTTTGAAACATTTTCTTATGCAAAAATCCATGGGAAGCCATCTCCTTGAGAAAAGGTTGCCAAAAACCGCGATGCGACCCCGTCCGGTGGGATGTCATTTTCCAGGTTGGCAAAAGGACGGCCCCTGGCTTAGTGTGGCAGGCGTCGTATGACGACCTTTGCAACACAATATGCGCGCGAATGGTTTGGGGGGCTGGGCCGCGGCACGATTCTGTGCCGGGATATTGTCTCCTCCCTGTTTCGCGCCAGGGTGCAATGGCGCGATGTCCTCTATCAGATGTATTTCATCGGGGTCAAATCCCAATCGGTCGTTGCGATCACCGGTGCCTTCACCGGCATGGTGTTGTGCGCCCAAACCGGCGCCCAGTTTCACAAAGTCAAAATGGACACCGCCACGCTGGCCGTGGTCAGCGTGGGCATGGGCAGCGAACTGGGGCCGGTCCTGACCGGATTGATGGTGGCCGGACGGGTCGGGGCCGCCATCGCCGCCGAAATCGGCACCATGCGCGTCACCGAACAAATTGATGCCTTGCGCACGCTGGCCGCCAACCCGATTGATTACCTGGTCGTGCCGCGCTTTCTGGCCATGTTGTTCGTCATGCCCCTGTTGACGGCCGAGGCGGTCTGCCTCGGCATCCTGGCGGCTTACATCGTGGGCGTTTTTCTTCTGGGCATCAATTCGACTTACCTCTGGTACAACATGCTTCACTATACGCACACGAACGACATGCTGACGGGCATGATCAAAACCTTCATTTTCGGCGCGATCGTCGCGGTGATAGCGTGTGACAAGGGGTTGAACTGTACCCAGGGGGCCGAGGGCGTGGGCCGCGCCACCACCGAGGCGGTTGTGTATTCCTCCATCACCATTCTCATCAGCAATTTCTTTCTGACGTTATTGCTTCTACGGATGCTGCCCTAATGATGATCGAAGTGCGCGATTTGAAAAAAAGCTTCGGCCCCCTTCCGGTTTTGCAGGGGGTGAGCTTCTCCGTTGCCAAGGGGGAAGCCGTTTCCATCATCGGGGTCAGCGGCGGCGGCAAAAGTGTTTTGCTCAAACATTTGGTCGGCCTGATCACTCCCGACAGCGGCGAGATAACCATCGATGGCCGGAACATCGCCGGGCTGGATGAGCGCCAACTGCTCCCCGTGCGCCGCATGTTCGGCATGTTGTTTCAGAGCGCGGCCCTGTTCGATTCCATGACCGTGGAGGAAAATGTCGCCTTCGTCCTCAACCGCGAGCGCAAGAGCAGTCCGGAGGAAATCTCCAAACGCGTCGAAGAGGTCCTGGATTTGGTCGGGTTGAACGGCATCGAGAAACAAAAACCGGGCGAGCTTTCCGGCGGCATGCGCAAGCGGGTGGGGTTGGCCAGGGCCGTCATTTACCACCCGCAAATCCTCCTTTACGACGAACCCACCACCGGCCTGGACCCGATCGCCGCGGACACCATCGATCAATTGATCATTCGGGTCGTGGAGAAACTGAAGGTGACTTCCATTGCCGTGACCCACGACATGCGCAGCGCGCGCCGCATCGGCCACCGCATATTGATGCTGCATGACGGGCGCATTTATGCCGATCAAACGCCGGATGAACTCTTCAAATCGAAGGATCCCGTCATTTATAATTTTGTCAACGGGATTTCGGACCTGAAGGGCAAGGAGAACGATGTGATATGAATAAATCTCGTTTTGAGTTCAAAGTGGGCTTGTTTGTTTTCGTGGGTGTGGCCCTGATCGCCCTGCTTATCCTGAACTTCAGCAAAGGCATCACTCTGTTCAATTCCACCTACAAGCTGCGCGTCATTTTGCCCAACGCGGCCGGCCTCAAACCCACCGCCGATGTCATGATGGCCGGCGTGCCCATTGGCAAGGTCAGCGTCATGGATTTGGCCGACAATGGCAAATCCGTCAATATTACGATCAGCATTCTGGCCCGGTACAAAATCCGCAAGGACGCCAAATTTCACATTGACTCGCTGGGGTTTCTCGGCGATCAATACATCGAAGTCTCCCCCCCGACGGACAGGGGATTGGCGCCGACCAACCAAACCGCCTACTATCAAAACGGCGATACGGTTTCGGGCGACGCGACCTTCAACATGGTGGAGGCGGTCCGGTCCATCTCCGGCGTGTTTGATGAAGCCAGAAAAACCTTAAAGGACCTCGACCAGGCCATTACCAACGTGAATGCCTCCGCCCTTTCCACCAATACTTTGGCCCATTTTGTCTTCGCGGTGAGCAATCTTCAGGTCGTTTCAGAAAAAGCAGTGGGGGCCGCGAGCAGGGCGGAAAATTTATTAAGCGCCAACGCGGCGCCCTTCAATTCCGCCATCAGCAATTTCCAGGCATTATCCGTTCGCCTCAGGAATACTGCGGCTGAATTGGACCAACTCATCGTCACCAATCGGGATGACGTGAGGAAGGTGGTCGGGAATTTGACGGCCGCTTCGGACCAGTTTAAACAGATTGCCCTGGATTTGCAGGCCGGCAGAGGCTCGGCGGGCGCTTTGTTGAAGGATGAAAAGATGGCCGCCGAGATGGCGTCCTTCGTCAGCAACGCCAATGCCATGACGGCGGAGTTCAGCGCTTTCGGCAGGAATTTGAACCAACGCGGCATCTGGGCCATGTTATGGAAGCCGAAACACCCGGAGACCAACCGTCCGCCGGGTCGTGGAATGAGAAGTCCATAAAAATAATTCTATATGCGCTCGCTTTGGGTCATTCGCATTCTGTTTTTGCTCCTGTGCATCATGGGCGGCTATGAGGTCAGCCAGGTGCGCCCCGAGTGGATCAACAGCGGCGGCTTGGGCATGGTCATTGGCTTCGGCCTCGGCGGATTATGCATCGCGATCGACGAGATGCTCAAGGGCTTCTCGTTGCGGGCCTTTTCCGCCGCCACCTTCGGGCTGTTTCTTGGCATGGTGGCCGCGGCGATGATCGACCGCTCCGGCCTGTTCAGCGACGCGGATGAACCGCAACGGCGGGTCATCCGGCTGGCCCTGTTCCTGAGTTTCAGTTATATTGGCATGGTCCTGGCCATGCGCAGCAACAAGGAGGATTTTTCGCTCATCATCCCTTACGTCCGCTTCTCCCCCCAAAACAAGCCGGAGAACCTGCTCTTGCTGGATACCAGCGTGATCATTGACGGCCGCATTGCGGATTTGATCGAGGCCAACTTCATCGAAGGCCTGCTGGTGGTGCCGCGGTTCGTGCTCAAGGAGCTGCAGCAAATTGCCGACTCGAACGACCCGGTCATCCGCGCCCGCGGCCGCCGCGGATTGGAGATGCTGACGCGCCTTCAGCAGAACAAACGCAATGAGGTGAAAATCCATGACGCGGATTTTCCCGAGGAAACGGAAGTCGATGCCAAACTGGTGCGCCTGGCGAAGGTGCTGGGGGCAAAACTCTACACCAACGACTACAACCTCGGCAAAGTGGCCGAGTTGCAATCCGTCTCCTACGTCAATCTCAACGAACTGGCCAATGCCCTCAAGCCGGTGACTTTGCCGGGGGAAGTCTTCACCCTGCGCGTGGTGCGCGAAGGCAGGGACAAAGGCCAGGGCGTCGGCTATCTCAACGATGGCACAATGGTCGTGATTCACAACGCGCAAAGCCTGATCGGCCAGCAAGTCACCGTCAAAGTCATCAGCCTTTTGCAAACCGGCGCCGGCGTGATCATCTTTGCCGATTTGGTCTCGTCGGCGGCGGCTTGACCCGGCGGCGGCCCCGGCCATTTTATCTTTATGGAATTTGTGACCGTTTTCAGCGCCTTTAATCCCGCCGCGGCGGAACTGGTTCGTTCCCGCCTGGAGGCCAACGGGTTTTTAGT
>Ga0326728_10006678_pt1 | contig 30748 bp, 21 predicted proteins | sample MB3enrmetagenome_FD_207602 | JGI IMG/M metagenome (GOLD analysis project Ga0326728, IMG submission 207602) | Lab enriched peat soil microbial communities from McLean, Ithaca, NY, United States - MB31MN | ecosystem: Environmental > Terrestrial > Soil > Wetlands > Peat | place: USA: New York...
TGCGCCCGCATAATCTCCGACTGGGCTCGAGAATCCAGCCACCGCAGGTTGATTGGCTGCGATGAACGGAGTCGGAGAACTGTTTACTCCCGAGTCGGATGCAGGAGCGGCTTGTCCCATTTGACCTGCGGACGGCGTGGGGGTGGACACAGCATGAACATCTGCGCCCGCATAATCTCCGACTGGGCTCGAGAATCCAGCCACCGCAGGTTGATTGGCTGCGATGAGCGGAGTAGGAGAATCGTTTGCTCCCGAGTCGGATGCAAGAGCGGCTTGTCCCATTTGACCCGCGGACGGCGTGGGGGTGGACACAGCATGCACATCTGCGCCCGCATAATCTCCAACTGGGTTCGAGAATCCAACCACCACAGGATAATCTGTTACTTGGAGTGCGTTGGAAGAATCGCTTGCCTCCGAGTCGGATGCAGGGGCGGTTGGCCCCATTTGGCTGGCGGACGGGGTGGGGGTGGAAGTGGCCCGCGAATCTGCATCCGCGTACTTTCCCAGCGAACTGGAAAACTTGGCCACCACGGGATGACCGATTGCGGTGACCGTCGTGAAAGTATCGCCTGCCTGCGAGCCGGACCGAGGAGCAGCTCGTTCTATTTGAGCGCCGGATGGGGCGGGGTAGGAAGCGACCTGCACATCTGCGCCCGCGAACTTTCCCATCATGCTCGAGAATTCGGCCAGCTCCTGATGAGCGGCCGCGTAGAGCGTAGCGGGAGCATTGCTTAACTCCGAAATGGACGCAGGAGTGGCTTGTTGCGTTTGGCCCGAGGTGGGGGGGGGATAGGAAACAGCCTCGCTGGATGGAGACTGCGTAGCGGTTGGCGTCTGCGGGGGGCCGGCTGAGTCTAATTGTGGGCGTGAATCCTTGAAACTGGGCGAAGCGGGCATTTCCTGACGCGACTCGGACCGTTGCGCTGACCCCTGATATGAGGTTTGCGCCTGCTTTGATCCGGATGGCGTCTCCCCAACTTGCCCTTCCATGGGTGGGCTAACAAAAGAAGTGTTTTGAAGTCCTGGGAACCACGCCGGCGCGCTCATGGGGGGGGTGGCCGCGCCCCCCGATTGACTTTGCCTCATTGTTGCGACAGAAGGGCCGGGCTGATTGATGGCTTGGCCTCTCTCCAGCGTCGTCGATTTTGACGACTCCGCCTTCGCGGTTCCCACCGGTCCATCGCCTTGGCCTATCCGCGTTGACAACGTGCCGGGCACTGCAATGCTCCCCATGGCTGCCGGAAGCGAGACTGTTCCCGTGTATGAGTCCGTCTCTCCCGCCGAGGTATTGAAACTCGAATTGAAACTAGGTAGTGGCCGCGAAGTTGATTCTGCGGGGACGGGTGGCAGGCTAACCGGCAAGCTAGCGGGTTGGGGGACGGACGCGTCGGTGGAGCGATCTTGTGCGGTTGCGGCAACAAGGTCACATGACTGATTGGCAACCTGACCTCTCCCGCGTGCGGCAGGTTTTGTCGAACCCGCAGGGGCGTTTCCCAACGGGGCCATGCCTTTGCCTACCCATGCAGGCAGTGTGCCGGAGGCCGCGACACCCTTCATGGCTGCCGGAGTGGGAATTGTTCCCATGCTTGCGCTCGTCTCACCTTCGGTGGCATTCAAACTTGTAGCGAAACTGGGCGGTGAATCAGCGGTTGATTGCATACTCTGAAGGCTGCCCATTGGCTCCGCAGTTTTAGTGCTCACGGCGACTGTCGGGGCGGCTTGGGTGAGATTAGTAACCAAGCAAGTTAAGAAGACTCCCGCCATCGAAGGGGAATCAGAGCTGTTGCTGGCGGCCTCTTTACCACTCGGAGATGCTTTGGCGGCGATCGATGATCCATCCTGAACCGAAGTGGGCGTGTTCTCAAGAGCACGTCCGAGGGTTATGGCGAATGAGTCGCCCCCTGTGGGCGTGCCACTCAAAACGGTCGAAGCGGGTAGCGTTGGTGCTACTGCGCCAGCGGATTGGACCTGAAGGGTTCCCATATAAGCGTCGGCCCCTGACCAAGGAGCATGAGCGACACCAAACGCAACATGGATGCGGGGAATTCGTTTAGAGCACGGAACCCTTTGGGAATTAAAGTATTTCAGGGTTGTGCCGAACTTAAAGAAAAGAAAGTCCCGGGGAGGGAAGATCGTCAGGCCGGGAAAGGTTTGCCGACTGGCTGGGCAACTCCTGACGAGATTCGCAGATTATGCGGACAACCGCTGCTACGGCAATCTGAGCCATTACCGACCATCCAGGCTCGACGGGATGGGAGCAATGCAACAAGGGTACCTAGCACATCATTAGAGCCCACCACGATACCGACTCACGAAAAGGCTTTTCTTCGCCGGGCAACTAAGAACTGGAAAACTGCCCGGCGTGCGTGATGAGAAATCTATCATCCATCTCTTGTTGCGCTCGGCGACTCTGAACCAATCGATAATCGGCAAGCTGGCGGTCACGGAGGTTTTCCAGAATCTTGCGCTGCTGCTGTGCCTTGCGAAAGATCTCGAGTTGGCGGCGCCGCATGTCTTCCAGTTTGGCAACGTGGCCGTTCCAAGTGGCGATTTGCCGGACGCGTGTTCGGTCGCAGGCCAACTCAAATCGCATTTCCACGGCAGTCATGCCCTGGTGGAGTTTCTTCTGCAACATACTCAAGGCATTGGCCCGATCCAATTTCGCCAGCTCCCGCTGCTGTTGTGCCTTAACCATCTCACGAGTCACGACTTCAAGGCGTTGGCGTTCGCGCCGCTCGAAACTCTCGCGACAACGGAGAACGGCTTGCAAAGAGAAGCGGAAGGGCATGGAATCAATCCATTTTGGATTTTAGATTTTGGATTAACGAGTCTGTGTGCCCGCCTCTCGCTAATCAGTCTCAATATCTCGTGCGCCCGGTTAACCCTACCAGTCGGAACCAGCAAACGGAACCTGTGTTCTTCAATCCAAAATCAAAAATCCAAAATAAATCAACCGGGCAGGGCCTGGAGGGCGGCCAGAGTGCTGCTGAGGGGGGCCTTTTCATCTCCCCGCTGCTGAAGAAATTTGGTTAACGCCGGGACAACATCAATGGCCTGGTCCAGAACCGGGTCAAGGCCCTTTTGATAGGCACCCACCCGAATCAAATCTTCTGAGGCAGTATAGGCAGCCAAGAGTTTGCGTAGGCGCCCCGCCTTTTCCAGGTGTTTCTGACTACAAACCACAGGCATCAACCGGCTCAGGCTGTCCAGAATGGAGATGGCAGGGTAGTGATTTTGGGTGCTGAGGCGGCGATCAAGGACGATGTGGCCATCAAGCAAGGCACGGACGGCATCCACTAGCGGGTCCTGCTGATCATCCCCCTCCATGAGGACGGTGTAGAAGGCGGTGATGCTCCCATCGTTGAAGTGCCCGGCCCGTTCAATGAACTGCGCCAGCATGGTGAACACCGATGGGGTGTAACCTTTTGCCGTAGGGGGCTCACCGGCTGCCAAGCCAATTTCGCGTTGAGCCATGGCGAAGCGCGTCAAGGAATCGACGACCAGCAGGACGTTTTTCCCCTTCATGGCAAAGTACTCGGACACGGTGGTTGCCACCAGCGCCGCACGGATTCGCAACAGAGGTGATTGGTCGGACGTTGACACCACCACGACCGAGCGCTTTCTGCCTTCTTCCCCCAGGGTTCCTTCCAGGAACTCTCGCACTTCGCGACCGCGCTCTCCCACCAGTGCCATAACCGTCACATCCGCGGCGCTTCCGCGGGCCATTAACCCAATCAGCGTGCTCTTCCCCACCCCGCTGCCCCCGAAAACACCCACCCTCTGCCCGCGGCCGCAGGTAAGAAAAGCGTCGATTGCACGCACTCCGCAGCCCAGTGGGTCACGAATTGATTGACGGTCCAGCGGCAAGGGGCCGGGAAAGTGCAGCGGCCAGTCTTCCTGGGCGTGGTAATCCGGCAGGGAATCCAGAGGCTTGCCCTGGCCATCAATCACGCGGCCTAGCAACTCTTCCCCCACCCGCAGGGTTGGCTTGGCGCCCCAAGTTGCGATGCGATCCCCGTAGCGAATGTCACTCAGTCTTTCCAAGGGCATCGAGAGTACGGTGCTGTCACGAAACCCCACCACTTCTCCGGCATGGGGTTCGCCAGAGGGTCCATAAATCTCACAACTCTCGCCGAGGGCGCAGAACGGTCCCTCCGATTCCACAATATGTCCCACAGCTTTCGTGACCCGGCCATACCACCGCGCCGTGGAAAGGTTCGCCAAGCGCCGGAAGTAAGGGGCCAGCAGCGAAGGGTTTTTCATGGGTGTTTCGGGGGTCTTTGGGCCAGGAGATCAAAGAAGCCCTGTTCAATCTCCTTAAGCTGGGTTTCGAGTGTCAGGTCGGTAGAGCCCAATTCGGTTTCCAGCATGCAGCGTCCAGGCCCGAGTGTGGCGTCGCCCATTAATTCGGGAAGCTTCTGTAAGTCGGGCTGCTGCGAGAAGAATCCCTGCCAAGCCTTGATCTGGTCGGGGTGAACTCTCAACCTGACATGTGTTCCGGCGGCGACGTTGTCGAGCCCGACGCGTACTACTCCAGCCAGGAGCAAGGGGTCAACCTGGGCTTCCCGGTGCAGAATCTTGCGGGCAATCGCCAAGGCCAGGCTCACCACTTCAGCTTCCACCCGGTGAAAGTAGGATTCGCGCTCGTGGACAAAATCGCGAACCGCCTGAACCAGCGTTTGCTTCTCGCCTGCCAACTTCTTCTCAAATTCCGCCCGGCCCTGCGCCATCGCTTCTTCCCCACCCTCTTTTCGGGCGCGTGCTTCTCGAGTTCGAATCTGATCTTCGCTGTTCGGCTGAGCACCGGACGATGTGGCGTCAGGAGTCCAGAGGCCCTCCAGAGTGGAAGCGCTGCCGCCGGACGAAGATGGCTTCACCCCGGCGCCGGGAGCCATGGGAGCCGGATAAACATACGCTGGCGCCAGAGGATTAGCTGTGGTGGTCGGTGGCTTAGGATCAGACAACATAGGCATCATCCCCAAAGCTCTTCAGGGTCAATTTCCCTTCCGATTCGAGCTTGCGCGCCTGTTGCACGATTTCCTGTTGGGCAGTGGTCACTTCCCGCGAGCGCACCGGTCCTAGTGCTTCCATATCCTCTTTTAACATCTGAGAGGCTCGCGAAGACATGGTTTTGAAAATATGGTTTTTCATGTCTTCGGAGGATCCCTTGAGGGCGGTCGCCAGAGTTTTCTTGTCCAAGTGACTTAGAAGCTCACGCATACTGCTCTCGGGGACGGACAGGAAATCTTCGAAGGTGAACATCAAATTGCGAATACTGAGGGCCAGCTTGGGATCATCCTGTTCAATTGTCTCCAGGATAGCTTTTACCGTGCCGGCTTCGACCCGGTTGAGCATGTCGGAGACAGCCTTGATGCCGCCATAAGCGCGGCGGTTCTGCTCACCCAGAGCCTTGAGTTTCTTGTTGAGCACAACTGAAATCTTCTGAACCATCTCGGGTGAGAACTGATGCATCTCGGCGAGCCGGCGCACCACTTCCGCGCGCGTTTTTTCGGGCAGAAGCAGGAGTATTTCCGAGGCCGTTTTCAAGCCCAAGTGTGCCAGAACCAGCGCCACGGTTTGCGGGTGCTCGCCTTCCACAAACATCACGAGTTGTTGCGGGTCGGCTCTTTGCAGGGAGTCCAGGTTCGTGGCGCGGGCTTCTTGATAACTCTCAACCTGCTGGAGCAAGCTCTTCGCCCCGTCCTCCCCGAAGGCCTTCACTAGGAGTGTGCGGGCGTAGTCAGCCCCACCTTGGGCAAGGTACTCCTCGGTGACGGTCAAGCGATAATACTCCTGTAGGATTTGGGCGCCAATTTCAGGAGAGATATACTCCAGTTCGGAAATCTCCTCCGTAAGCGCCTGCAGATCCTCCTGCGGCATGTTTCTATAGACCAAACTGGCGGCTTCATCGCCTAGAAGGACAAGCAGGATGGCGGCTTTGCGGATGCCACTCAATGCTTTGCCTCCAGGGGTCCTGGCAGTTTCCAAGGCTGCCGTCGTCATTTGCCCTCCTGCCGCATCCAATTCTGAATCAAGCGGCTAGCCGCCGCAGGCTCTTTCTTAACCTTTTCGAGTAAGTTTTTCTTCAGCAGGACGGCTTGCTTGGCTTCGAGTGGGGAATCCCCCAACTGTTGGAGCGAAGCCTCAAGGGCCGCCGTATCATCCACATGCGGAGCTTGTACTCCGCGCGAATTCGCCGACGAAGTCTCTTGCGCGGCCTTGGCCATTCCCAACTGTCGGGGAAGGTCTCGGAAGGTAGTCACGATCTGGCGTTTGATGGGACGCAGTACCAGCATATAAATCAGCAGGAACAGGAGGAGGAGCGCCCCGTAACGAATCAGGTTAATCCACTTATCGACGATCGGCACCACCCGCTCGCTAATGGTGGGGGGAGTGGGAGTCTCAATGGGCAAGGTCTGAAATGAAAGGTTTTCCACCGCCACCTTATCGCCGCGCGTGGCGTCGAGTCCGATCGCCGCCGTCACCAGTTCCTCAATCTGCTTCATTTCCTCCGGCGTTCGCTTCCGGCGAGTTTCCACTCTCTGGCCATTGTCATCCTTGGTATCTGTCACGTCGTCCACCAGAACGGCGGCGGCAATGCGTTTAAGCGTTCCGGCCGGTAGCACGGTGTGACGAACGGTCCTGCTTACGGCAAACGTCTTGCTTTCCGTGTGGAGGCCCTGTGACTCGGAATCAGCCGGCAATGGCGGCTTCGGCGCGGCGGAATCGGCCGGGGTAGCAGGCTTCGCCGCAGCGGAACCGGCCGGTGTGGCCGGCTTCGCGGCTGCGGCCTGCGTTCCCGGGACGTTGGAGGGAGTTCCGGGACTCCCTTGCGCGTCGGTTTCACCCACGTTTTCCTGGGAGATTTGCGAGGTGAGCACCACCGAGCCGTTGGGATCGTAGGTTTCCTGCGTACTATCGCTGGCGGCAAGGTCGTACTCCACGGTGATGTTGGCGCGGGCTTTCCCCGGCCCCACTATGGGTTCCAATGTGGCGACCACCTTCTGCGCCAGAGCCGTTTCATATTCCGCCCAGTAATGCGGCCGGCTGGCTGAGCCGCCACCGCGCGCCAGAATCGGCACTCCCCCCTCGGCGTTGATCAACGTCACGTTTTCAGGCTTCAAGTTCTCCACCGCGCTGGCCACCAAATGGGTAATCGCTTCCTGGGCGTCGTCGCCCAGATGCCCACCTTTTAGCTTGATGACAACGGAGGCCTTGGCCTCGCGATCCTGCTCCGTGAAGAGTGATTCCTGGGGCAGCACCAGGTGTACCCGCGCCGCCTCAATCTCCCCGAGAGTTTGAATGGTGCGCTCGAGTTCGCCCTCCAGCGCCCGCTGGTAGTTCACCTTTTCCGCAAAATCACTTCCCGCCCAATTCGGCTTGTCAAACAGCTCAAAACCCAGCCGGCCGGTCTGCGGCATCCCTTCCGCAGCCATGTCGAGACGAGCCTTATCAAGCTGGTCGGCGGGAACGCTGATGCTGGTCCCGTCGCTTGCCAGGACATAAGAAATGTTCTTTTCTGACAACCGATGTGCCAGGGACTGCGCATCACTGGAAGAAAGTCCGGAATAGAGAGTTTTGTAGTCGGCCTTATCCAACAAGGTGACGAACACCCAGATGGTTCCCGCCACGGCGGCGGCTCCCAGTGCAATTGTCATCTTCTGGCGTAGGGTGAGGCCCCGCACGAAGGCAGCGACTTGATTGGTTACTTGCTCCGCATTTACAGCCATTTATAGCTCTCGGCTATCAGCTTCCAGCTCTCAGCTTTCGACTCTCGGCTTTCGGCAAAAACTCAAGACGGGTGGCTTCGCTGATAGCTGATAGCTGAAAGCTGAGAGCCATGAGCTAAAACTGCATCTGGGATATGGTCTGGTACGCCTGCACAATCTTGTTGCGCACCTGCATCATTAACTGAAATGAGAGATCCGCTTTCTCCACTGCCACCATGGCCGAGTGAAGATCCTGCCCGTTACCTTGCAAGAGACTTGCCACCTGCTGGTCCGCTCCGGTTTGCATCTCTTGCACCTTACCCATGGCCCCTTCCAAGGTATGGAAGAAATCCGAGTTGCCGCTGGAGGGTTGGCGGACGTCCAGTTGGACGTTTCCCCAGTCAATTTGTGGTAGACCCGAAATTGTGTTGCCCACCGTCGTGTCCCTCCAGGTGAAGTCAGAAGTCAGCAGACAGGAGTCAGGAGCTACGAGCCAGGAGTCAGGAGACAGGAGTCAGAAGATCGGACAATACCGGGCCCTAAGACGAGGGTCTTCAGTAGGCGGCAAGCGAATTCGAGGGAGGCCGCACAACTCAATCGCTTTAGGTCGTATTTCTTCTGCTTTCTCACTTCTGTCTCCTAGTTCCTGACTCCTGCATTTTGTCTCCTGCCTTCTGTCTCCTGACTCCTGACTCCTACGTAAGTATCTGAATCGTTTCCGAAATCATCGCCTTGGTGGCCTGCACGGCCGACACATTCAACTGGTATGCCTGGGCGGCACCCATCAAGTTAACCATTTCTTCCACGGGATTGATGTCCGGGAAAGAGACGTATCCGTCGGCGTCCGCATCCGGGTGACCGGGCTCGTACCGGCGCACGGCGGGGGCCTTGTCCTGGACCACCTGCTCCACTTTCACGCCCCGCGCGTGCAGATCACCGAAACGCGATAGGGTAAGAGCAAACTTCCCCCGGCCTGGCCGCTCCGTGCCAAACACCACCGATTGTTTTTTGTAGGGGCCACCGCCGGGGGTGCGCGTCGTTTCCGCATTAGCCAGGTTGCTGGTCACCACTTCCGCGCGCTCGCGCTCAGCGGTCAGGGCGGATGAATTGATATCAAGAACTCCAAAGAGATTCATGGCGTTATTTCCCTTCATTGATCGCCGATTGGATCATATGGATTTCGTTGCGAAGCAACTCCACTCCGGCTTTGTACTGTAGCTGAACCCGTGCCAGGGCCATGGTCTCGCGATCCAGACTCACATTGTTACCGTCTGGGCGCTCGATCAGGCCCTTTACCTCCTGCACGTAGGGCGAGACCGCGGCACCTTCCAAGCGCGTTTCGGCGCGCCGCATTTCGCTGTCGAAGTCAATATCCTGGGTACGGTATCCGGGGGTGTCAACGTTCGCCAGATTGCTGGAAACCAGCTCATGACGAAACGTCACCAGGTCCAGGAAATGCTCCAGGCGTTCCATGCTGGAATCTTCTATCCAATTCATGCCGTCCTCCGTGGAGGTAGACCAAATTCGCGAATTTTGTTGCGCACCGTGCGCAGGCTGACGCCCAGCATTCCGGCAGTGCGGGTGCGATTGCCTCCGTTCGCATCCAGCGTCTTCTCCAGAAGAGTGCGCTCCAGCTCGCGCAAAGTCAGTCCCGGCTCGATTGCCCCCCAAGAGGGATCGACGTTTTGAAAACCGGCTTCGCAAAGAAGCTCCAGTCCCGCCACGGGGCCGGGAGCCAGGACCAAAGCACGGCGCACAAAATTCTCGAGCTCACGTACGTTGCCCGGCCAATCGTAAGCCTGGAGCCGCTCCAGGATTTCCGGCGAAAACTGCAGGATCTTCGCGTGCGAGGCCTGCGCGTACTTTCGTACGAAGTGGTTAACCAGGTCAGGAATGTCCTCGCGGCGTTCCCGCAGCGGTGGAAGCGTAAGGGGAATCACATTGAGCCGGAAGAAAAGGTCGGCGCGAAACTTCCCTTCCGCCACCAGAGCTCCCAAGGGGCGGTTGGTGGTGGCAATCACGCGCACATCGACGTGCAGGGGACGAGTGTCACCCAGCCGGTCAATTTCCCGTTCTTGCAGCACACGCAGCAGTTTCGGCTGCAGGCTGAGCGGCATTTCGGCAATCTCATCGAGCAGCAGCGTGCCCGTGTTGGCCAATTCGAATTTCCCCGCCTTGGACGCGAGCGCCCCGGTAAAGGCCCCGCGCATGTGCCCGAATAACTCGCTCTCCAGCAGCGTGTCAGGAAATCCCGCGCAGTTTACCGCCACGAAGGGACGTTGGCAGCGCGGGCTGGAGCGGTGTACCAACCGCGCCAGCAGTTCCTTGCCCGTGCCGCTCTCCGCTTCCATGAGGATGTCGGCGTCAGTGCGCGCCACTTGCCGGGCGCGCTCGAGCAGCCGTTGGGTGATGGCAGAACTACCAACAAAATCTCCATTGCTGGGCGCTGGAATCACGCTCCCGCGGACGCCCAGGACGCGCGCCGCCGCTTCCCTTAATTGCTCAAAGGAAATCGGCTTCACCAGGTAATCGCAAGCGCCTTCACGCATGGCGTTCACGGCCTCCGGCACGTTGGCGAAGGCCGTCAGAAAAATCACCGCGGTCTCCGGGGCCAGAGCGCGCACTCCCTGCATAACGCGCAACCCGTCGCCATCCGGCATCCGCATGTCGGTAACAACCAGGGGGCAAGGCTCCAGTCGGAAGCGCTCCAGCGCCTCGCTGGTTCCGCCCGCTGTCGTCACTTTCCACCCCTGCCGGCGGAAATTCGCCTCTAGTGCGGCGCGCATGGCCGCTTCGTCGTCCACGACTAGAACCTGATTCATTCCTCCACCTTTCAATCGGGTGATCGGGTGATCCAGTGATCGGGTGAACATAAAACTGTTCCTGCCCACCGCCAGTTCTTGTTCACCCGATTAGCCGATCATCGGATCGCCCGACCTCTTGACTACCCACCACGGGAATCGACAACTTAAAAGTCGTTCCCTGACCTTCCCGGCTTTCCACCCGAATCGTGCCGCCATGCTGCTCGATAACTGTACGGGTCACTGCCAAGCCCAACCCTGGGCTGCCACATTGGGTGGTGAATCCCGGCTCAAAAATCTTTTCCAAATTCTCCGCGCGGATGCCCACTCCCTGATCCGCGAAGTCCACTGCTGCCTTGGGGCGCAAGCCTTCTTCGCAGCGGCAAATGCTGATGGACAACATTCCGCCCGGTTTCATCGCCCGGAATGCATTGAGCGCCAAGTTGAAGAATGCTTGCTGCAGTCGCGGGGGGTCGGCGAGGATGGAAACGGCGGCCCGCGGCGCCCGCCACTCGACACCCATTTCCTTCTGCCGGGCCAGTGGGCGCAGGAATTCCACCGTCTCCCCCACCAGCCGGAGGAGATCGACGGGAAGAAGCTGCGCTGAGGGTTGACTGTGAAAGTGCAGGACGTTGTTCACCGTTGCGGCCAATGACCGCAAGCCTGCCTGCACTTGATTGATCCAGGGTTGCAGCTCCGCTTGGTTTGCCAAGGCGTCCGCCAGGAGCCCGGCAAAGAGCTCCAGGCTGCCCAGAGGGTTTCGGATCTCATGAGCGAGCAGGGTGGCAACCTCCGCCAACGCCTGCGTGCGGCGCGAAACTTCACGTTCGCGTTCAAGTTGTTTGGCCTCCGTCAGGTCCCGCAGGATGAGAATGGAGTCGTCGCCCGACCCTTTCGCTTGGATTGAGGCGCGCGTCACCCCCACCGTTCGTTGCGCTTGTGTACCTTCCACAACCCACTCCTGTTCGTGACTGAACTCTTCCTTGGGTAGCGCGGCGAGCAAAGATCCCAAGAGGCAAGGGACAGAGATTTCCGGCGAGGAGGAACCTTCGCTGCCGGGGTTGAGCAAGCGGTTTGCCGCCGGGTTGATCATGCGCAGGTTCATTCCACTGTCGAAGACCATGACGCCACAGGGTAAACCTTCCACGATTCGGGCCAGGTAAGTGCGCATCCGCTGGTTCTCTTCCAAGCTCTGCGCCAGGCTGCGATTCTTGTCCTCGAGCTCGTGCCGGAGGCGGCCAACCTCCGCGTGCAGCTTGGTGTAAGTGGATTCCAGAGCCCCGGCGGTTTGCGTAAAGGAAGCGAAGGCGGCTGCCAAAGCACGCCGCGCCGTGCGTACGGAACCAACCGGGGGAGCGACCTTTTTTTGCCGATCAACGGGCAAAGTCTGCATGGCAATATGCCTCGGAAGCACGGAGGGGGCCAACTTCACGCCCCGGTTCTAAGATTCCTCTCAGAAAAAAACTCTCCCCTACCCCACGGAAAATGTTCGGGCCGAAGCTCCGGTTGTTCCTCGGCCAGGATGAAAGCTCGCTCGATGACCTGCCGTAACTCGCGGACGTTTCCCGGCCATGGATGCTGATCGAGGGCTCGTGCCGCCGCCGGTGAGAAGGTCTTGGCCGGCACGTGCGCTTCCTGGGAGAAGAGACGGAGGAAATGCTGGCTCAGGGGTGGGATGTCTTCGCAGCGCAGACGCAAGGGATCGATTTCAATGGGAAACACTGCCAGCCGGTAATAAAGGTCGTCGCGGAAGCGTCCTTCCTTAACCCTCCGAACCAGGTTGGCATTGGTGGCAGCGATGATGCGGGCGTCGACGCGCAAAGTATCGGAGCTGCCCAGCCGCTGGACTTCGCCCTCCTGCAAAAAGCGCAGGAACTTGGCTTGCATGGAAAGCGGAAGGTCGCCGACTTCGTCGAGGAGCGCGGTGCCGTTTTGCGCCAATTGAATGCGCCCCAGGCGGGACTGGAAGGCTCCCGTGAACGCCCCGCGGTTGTAACCGAACAACTCCGCCTCCAACAGAGGCTCGGGGATGGCTGCGCAATTGATGACCACGAAGGGCCGCTCCCGCCGCGGGCTCAAAGCGTGCAAGGCCCGCGCTACCAGTTCCTTACCGGTTCCGGTTTCTCCGGTTAGCAACACGGTGGTTTGCCGCGGCGCCACCAAGCGGGCCAACCGATACACCCGGCGCAGGGACGGACTTTGGCCCGTCATGCCGGGCAAGGCTTCGATGTCACCCGTGGGCGCCGGCGAACTGGGCAAGGCACGCGCAAAAGGATCCGGAAGTTCCGTGGGGATGCGCGGCTCGCGGGAGTTCTGAAGCAGGCGAAACATTTCACTTGATTCGGGATTCAAGCCCAGGGCGCCGCCTTCGGCTACCTTTTCCCCCTGAGAGTCGAGCACCATAATCTCAACCAGCGGATGGCGAGCGTGGATCATAACGACCAACTCTCCCACCTCCAAATCAGACAGGCACTGATCGAGGAGCAAGGTTTGGCAACTGCCCTTTTCCAGCAAAGCAAGAGCCTCCGCGCCGCCGCAGGCTTCTTCGGCAAAGCAGTTCCGCGCGGCCAATTGCTGCAAGACGCGCTTGCGAAAGAGGGAGTCTGGGCTGGCAACGATGGTGGAGAGCGGGGGCTTCGATTCGGCATTAGGGGCACTGGTGGTCATCATTTCCTCGTTGGATAAGCTTTAGTTTTGCCATGACATTCTTAGATAGGCATGAAATCAGGATTAAATTCCTCTAGATTAAAGGGTCGGCAAGGTTCCAGGATCGACTCCGGGGCGTGAACTCTCCCCGGTTAGGGAAGTGGAATCTCATGAAAGGTTTCCCACTTCAGCTTGGTGGCGCCAGGGGAAAGCGAACGCGAATGCAACTGGCATCCGGACCTTCGGTCACAATTTCCAGTTTGCCTCCCACACCGTCCAAAAGGCGCTGACTGATCGCCCATCCTAAGGAACCGTTTTTGGCGGCATGAGAAAACAGCAAGCCCGGGGTGGTGATATCCTCAAGCACTCTGATCTGGAGGTACTGCAAATCCACTCGCGGGGGCGAGAGGAAAACTCGGGCTTCACACCCCGCCGTGGAAAGTTGCATGGCTATGACGCCGCCTCCGGCGCTGTTCTGGATGACCCAGGCCAGCAAGCTCGAGAGCGCTTCGCGAAGGCGTTCCGGGTTGGCGCAAACGCTTGCCTCCCCTGTTGCACTGAATAGCAGACGAATATCCCGGGACTGGGCCAAACCCTCCATTCCTGCCAGGACCTCCGATGCCGTCGCTTCCAGGAGGACGCACTGGGACTTCCCCCCGGGCGCCCCTGACTCACCGAGATCGCGCATGGACACAATCAATTGCGCCATGTTATCGGCGAGTTGCAGTGATTGCTCGAGCAGGGCCTTATAGTCCGCCGCTGAGCGTTTTCCCATCAGCCCTAACTCAATGCCGCCTCGCAATGCCGTCATGGGCTGAGCCAAGCGATGGGCCATGGCCGCAAGACATTCGCGGCAATCCTCGGGAGCCGCGCGGTTCCCAGCCGTGCCGCATCCGAGGGGGCGCTCCGGTGTTGGGGGACTTCCTTTCTCAACCCCGATGGTGGTCTCCAAGCCAGGTGCTGCCTCGGTCCCCGCGGGCGATTGATTTAGCTTCACATCGTTTGGCATGGTTCAGGCCTCGTCCCCAATTTGATAACCTACGCCCCGAATGGTGTGAATCAGCTTGCGCTCGAAACCCTGATCCACCTTCTTCCGCAGGTAGTTGATATAAACATCCACCACGTTGGTCATGGTGTCGAAGGAGAGATTCCACACGTGTTCGATAATCATGGCGCGGGTCACACAACGGCCGACGTTGCGCATCAAGTATTCAAGCAAAGAGAATTCCTTGGGGGTAAGCTCGATGGCCTTGCCGGTCCGCTTCACGATCCGTTCCACACGGTTCATTTCCAGGTCGCCCACACGTAGCATGACCTCCGCCGGCATCGATGACCGCCGCAAGAGGGCTCGAACCCGGGCGGAGAGTTCGGTGAAGGAGAAAGGTTTGGTCAAGTAGTCGTCGGCTCCCAGGTCCAACCCCTTCACCCGGTCTTCCACGCGGTTGCGGCCGGTTAGAATGAGGACGGGCAAAGCCGGCTTGCTTTCGCGGATGTGCTTGAGCACCTCCAACCCATCCACTCGCGGCAATGTCAAGTCGAGGACCGCCACGTCATACTCAAATTGGCTGACCATGAACTGCGCTTCATCCCCGTCCTGCGCAATGTCCACGGCGTATTGCTCGGCTTCCAGTCCCTTCTGTACGAAACTGGCTACCGGTTTGTCGTCTTCTGCTATGAGGACTCGCATCTTCTCACCTTTTCCGAGGGCACAACGCCGGTCGGCCCTACGCGCGTCACGGTGAGAGCCATGACTCGGCATCGGGTCCGGTCTTGACTCTCATGAAGGTCTCGCCTTCATTAATCACACCTTATTTCGGCAGGAAAGGAGCAAAGGTTGAGGGAATCTTAAAGGGCCGCATTCAGCGCAATGTGTGCGAGTTGTAAGCTTAATCAGCCTGCATTGTGGATAAAGCAATACTGTGCGCTATTGGGCACTAATGCGCGCTGGAAGCCACATGCAGACTTAACTGCCTTTAGAATCAATGATTAAGCAAGATATAATGGTCCGTAAGTTGTTGATTCTTCGTTGAGAAACTGTCACTCCCCGGGAAACTGCCAAGGTCGAGGGAATAGTCTGGTTGACCAACCTTAATTGAACGGCCTCGCGGCTTAAGACATTCGGGAACAAGGCCGATTCAACTCTATGGGGAAACTCTCTCTGCGTTCAGAAGCCCCGTGATGCCTTGAGTTGCGGTGCCCCTGGAAAATGTATGATTTACCGGCTGCTTCCGAAAATCCTCGTAGTGGACGACGAACCTGCTGTCCGCATGTTTTTCCGCGAGGCTCTGAGGCCCATCACCGCCCAGGTGGCCGAGGCTGCTGATGCCGCGTGCGCCCTGGAATCGATCGAGAGCGGTGATTTCGACATTATTGTGTGCGACGTCTGCATGCCGGGAGCATCGGGGCTGGACCTCCTCTCTATGGCGCAACAAAGCCGGTGGGATGTGGGATTCATTCTGGTGACAGGAGAGATTCAGGTCGAGACGGTCATTATGGCGCTGCGCATGGAAGCCTCCGACTTCCTGTTGAAACCTTTGGTGGTGGAGGAAGTGACGCGTTCCGTGGCGCGCGCCTTTGAGCGCTTGGTGGCGGCGCGGCAGTCCCGGGCTTACCAGGGGTCGCTCGAAACCAGCATTCAGCGCCGCACGCATGAGCTGGAGGTGGCGCTGAGCGAGTTGGAATCCAACTACCAGATGACCCTGGAAGCGCTGGTGGCGGCCCTCGATGCGCGCGAGCACGAAACGTTCTCGCATTCGCTTCGTGTGCGCTCCTACACGCGTTATCTGGCGCGGCGGGCAGGCTATCCCCCGGCGCTTTTGCCTTCACTCGAACAAGCGGCCTTGCTGCACGATATCGGCAAGGTTGCCGTGGCCGACGCGATTCTGCTGAAGCCCGCCAAGCTCACTGCGGAGGAATGGACCGAGATGCGCAAACACCCTCTTGCCGGCGATGAAATCCTCAAGCGCGTGCCCTTTTTGCGTCCCGCCAGCGCCATTGTGCGCCACCACCACGAACGCTTTGACGGCACGGGATACCCCGACGGCCTGAAAGGCCCCGAAATCCCCCTTGGGGCGAGGCTGTTTACGGTGGCCGACACACTAGACGCCATGACCACCGACCGCGCTTATCGCAAAAGTCCGGGATGGGAGGCGGCGCGGGCGGAAATCGAGCGCTTCAGCGGAAGGCAGTTTGACCCCCACATCGTGGATCTGTTCCTCAAGATTCCTTCCGCCACCTGGACGCAGGTACGCGATGAGGCGGGGAACAACTCCGTCCTGGCGAAGTGAGGAATCCCGGGCTTGAACCGCTTGCTCATCACTCGCCACTTGTCACTGTCCTTGGATCGGGCCCTCGGCTCATCGGTTCATGGAAAACCTCCTGACGCGGCATTCTGATTCATCCTCTCATCTGAAAATGTCGATAACCGAAGCGGGGGAGTGTGGGCAGCGCGGGTCGGAGCGCGGGCATCCTGCCCGCCTTGCGGAAGGCGCAGCACCCGCCTTTCCGCTCTTGCACTTCGTCTGTGGCTAGTCACTCGTCACTTATCACTCGTCACTGCTTTTGAGGTCGCGCCAGGGGGAAATCGGGTGATCGGGTGATCGGGCGATCGAACCGCTTGCTCGTCACTCGTCACTGCTTTCAGCGCCATCGAGTCATCGGATCATCCGGCCATCGAGTGATTTCGAATTTCCAGTTTCGAGTTCCGATTTGTGATGGGTGATATGCGATTTTTGAGTTTCGAATTTCCATTGTCGATTTGCGAAGTCAACCAACAGATTCATCTTCTCACCTCGCCCTGCGGGTCGGAGCGCGGGCATCCTGCCCGCCTTGCGGAAGGCGTCGCACCCGCCTTGGCGCTCTTGCACTTCGTCTGTGGCCAGTCACTCGCCCCACCGCGGCGGATTTATCCCGCCCTATGCCGACTGTAGGGGCGTGGGAATTCATCTCGATCAGACCAGGTCCCCGCCACCTCACGGGCTCGAAAATCAAATTTGCCAGAGCTTTTGTGGCGCCGACCGGAACTTGTCCCGATCTGATCGGGAGGTCGGCACCCCGCGGCTTGCCCTCGCGCGGGTAGCCTGATTCCATGCTGCGCGAAGCGCCTTGGAGTGCGTGCGGCTCGACGCCGCCTTTGCCCCCTATTCTCACTCAGCTTCCGTGACCAGCGCCCAAATCACAGCAGATTTGATTCGCGTGGTTTCCGTTGCCCAGGGCTCGTCACTTGTCTTGGATCGGGCCATCGGGCCATCGGATCATCGGGCCATCGGGTCATTTTGGATTTTCGATTGAGACAATTGGAGATCGGTAATCTTGCTCGTCTCTCGGCACTCGCCTTTCGCCACTAACCACTAACCGCTGCTCTTTCACGACCTCGGACTCCGGACCCCGGACTTCGGACTGTCTTTCTTGTCCCTCGTCACTGCCTTTAGTGCCCGTTCCACCACATCCTTGTTCGCGAATTCCAAGGCGGCGTCGAGCCGCACGCACTCCAAGACGCTGCGCGCGATGCCGTCGAGGGGTAATTGTGAACCGAGCCAGAGCGCGGTGGCGGGCGCGAAAAGCCGCGCACCTACCAGTTACTCGCTCGAAGCGTTGGTAACGGGTCAGTTTCCTGAACGGGCGTTTGCAGCCAAGCGGATTACGTGATCCAGGAGAAATCAGTCGAGCGGTGTTGTTGGCACTGTGCTCGTCCCGATGCGATTGCTTGTCAACCCTCGATTTGTGATAATCTGACGCTCACCTGCCTTGCTCGGGTCAGCCGCATCAAAGTGGGTGCAGGTCGCAGAAGGCTCGCACGGGATGAACACCTTTCTTCTCCGCATACCCCAAGCGCTTAGGCGCGCCCGGTTGCCCATTCTCTGGATGGCGATCACCTACGCACTCGGGGTGGCCACAGGCGCCCTTATGGTGCATACCCACACCCATTTCGCCCTTTCCTATCGAGACCGTCTGGTCGGACGCGCGCAGAAGACCGACCCGGCTGCCGTGGCCTCAAACCGCGGCCTTCCCCTCCGTGCAGCGTTTTTTGATTTCGCGGGCAACCTCGCTCAGGGCGCAGTCCCCTCCACCATGATGGGGCTTGCGGTCGCACTGCCTTTTCCGCTGGCCGCCTTCCGGGGATGGGTGGGTGGGATCGTCTCGGTCGATGGCGACCATAAGAGCCGCCTGACGCACTGGCACGAGGCAATCTATTATCTTGGCATACTGATTCTGCAATTGATTCCGTACTCCCTGGCAGGCGGGACGGGGGTGCGGCTCGGGTTGGCGTTTCTCCTGCCGAAAGGGAGGTGGGGTTACCCGGCGGCGGAACGCTGGCTCGGCCTTCCCGCGGAAGGTTTGCGGGACGTTGGGCGGATCTATACGCTGATTGTCCCGCTCCTGCTGGTTGCTTCGCTGCTGGAGTTCCTGGCGGCATGACCTCGTCCATTGAACCCTCGCCACCCCACGTGCTTTTGCCCACCCTATATTGGGTGCGGGCGATATCAGAAGCTTGGATCGATCCTGTTTCGCTAGGGTTTCGGTCGAGCGCCCGCTCCCGACATGTAGCCAACGAGTTGTCGGCTCGGAAACTGCCTGCCCTAGCCCCTCTAGCTCTTGCGAATACCCACATAGACGGAGCGTCGCCCTCGTGGTGAGCACCACTCGCTCGTCACTCGTCACTGGTCACTCGCCACTTGTCACTGCCCTCTTGCCCTCCCGCTGGCAGCCTGATTTAATGCTGCGCGAAGCGCCTTGGAGTGCGTGCGGCTCGACGCCGCCTTCTCCCCCCATTCTCGCTAAGCTTCCGAGACCATAGCCGCCTAATCGCTCGCCTTTCTTGCCTGTTCTTCCCCATCCTTGTTCCCGAATTCCAAGGCGGCGTCGAGCCGCACGCACTCCAAGACGCTGCGCGCAATGCCGTCGAGAGGTAATCGTGAACCGAAATGGCGAGGGCTGGCGTGAAGCAAAAGCCGCGGACTTACCGAACAGGTCCGCGCCAAACTTGGTCCCGGGAGTCCAATCGTGTTGACTTAGTTGCTAACGCCGCCTAATATGGCCACGAAAGGCGGGATCCTCGGCATGGTTGGCCAGACCATTTCCCATTACCGCGTACTCGAGAAGCTCGGCAGCGGAGGTATGGGTGTGGTCTATTAGGCCGAGGACAGCAAGCTGCGGCGTCTCGTCGCCCTCAACTTCCTGCCGGCAGAGCTGGCCAAAGACCGTCACGCCCTGGGCCGCTTCCAGCGCGAGGCCCGCGCTGCCTCGGCGCTCAATCATCCCAACATCTGCACCATTTATGAAATCGACGAACACGAAGGTCAGGCCTTCATCGCCATGGAGTTCCTGGAGGGCCAAACACTGAAGCAGTGGGTGGGTGCAGGGGCGGCCGCTTCGAGCGGGGGAGCACCACCCAGGGCGCAGCAAGCAGCGCCGCTGCCCATCGATACGCTGCTCGACCTTGCCATCCAGATTGCCGATGCGCTGGATGCCGCGCACGCCAAGGGCATCGTCCATCGCGACATCAAGCCGGCAAATATCTTTGTCATCCCGCAGGGCGGGACCGCCAGGGTGAAGGTGCTCGATTTTGGGCTGGCCAAGCTCTTGCCGTCTGCCTATCCCGACTAGTCGGGACTCGCAAAAGTCGCGCGCTGCCCACTGTCTCCCCCTCCCGCCCGCGACGGCAGTATAAGCTAGGTTAGTGTAGCCATTTAGCTTGCAGGTGAAAGAGAGGCTACATTCAGAGATTTACGAACCACGCCCAAACCTTAGGACCTTCTCTTGCCAGCCATGCCCCCAGTACGCCGCACCTTTTCCTGCCTATCGGGGCGGAGGCAGGGGCGTTCCGAAGTCGAAGAGGAACGAAGTAACGCTCGTGAGCCCGTTGACCGTGGCAGTAACAGGCACCTCGAGGTAAGCCGCACTCGCCGCCCGGACCGGCGCGGTCACCGTGCACTGCGTCGAGATGGCGCACGTCACGTTGGTCGCCGGAAGCGAGCCGAACTGGAATGTGGTCCCGCCGGGAGCGGTGCTGAAGTTCGTGCCCGTGATTGTGACCGTGATCCCCCCGGTCACCGGACCCTTGTAGGGTGACAGGTCGGCAACCGAGGGGAAGACTGCGTAAGTGTACAGATTGGCCACAGTCTCCCTGCTGGTCACGCCGGCCACGTTAGCAGTGACATAGACTGATCCCGTGCCCGCCGGGCTGGTCACGTAACACAAGAACTCACTGGGACAGTTGATATTTTCTGTGCTGACGATGCCGTTAGTCAGAGAGGTGGCAATCGTGTCCCCAAACTTCACGGTCATCACCGTATAAAACCCGGAGCCCGTCAGAGTGACCGATTCGCCGCCCACCGTGGGTCCCTTCGAAGGGCTGATTTTGGTAATCGCAGGAGCCACGTACGTGAACATAACCGCCAGGGTGGCCGCACTCTTAGCTCCGTTGGTCTCAACCGTCACATACACTCTTCCCGGGCTGTGATAAGGCGCCGTCATGGTGCAATTGGTCGAGCTCGCACAGACTCCGGGACTCACTTCCGATCCCCCAAAATCGAACTTGGACTGGCCTGTGAAGCCCTGGCCCTTGACCGTGACTTGGGTCCCTTCTTGCGCACCCCCGCGCGGGACAATCCTGGTGATCGAGGGGACGAAGGTGAAGTGGTCGGCCGGGGTGGACTCGCTGTTCACTCCATTGGCTTTGACCAACACATCCACAGTCCCCGCATCGTGAGATGGAGCGGTCATCGTGCACTTGGTCGAGCTGCTGCAAGCCACATGGGTGGCCGCTGAGCCACCGAACTCGAAAGTGGTGTGCTGCAGGATGAAACCCTTTCCGGTAACCGTGACTTCCGTCCCCCCCGCCACCGGGCCGCTGCCCGGGCTGACGTTGGTAACCAACCCCCCGTAAGCGAAAAGATCCTTGCTGCTCTTTGCCGAGGTTCCAGCCGGCGTGACGACCTGGATGTCTACCTGGCTACCATTCGCAGCTGGGCTGTCGGCCGTGAGTTTCGAGTCCGAATGGATGGTGACATTAGTGGCGGCGACTCCTCCAAAGGTTACCTTCTCTACACCCACGAAGCCTTGGCCGCGGATCGTGACCTTGGTCCCGCCGTTCCGTGGTCCACTGCCCGGACTAACGCTGTTCACTTCTAGAACACATGAGTTACTGACGATTGAGGTGATATCGGGGGAACCCAGACCGACGTGGGCAAAATTGTTTCCGGGACCCGTCATGCTGGCCGCCGAGTGAAACGCACCCGGGTAGGCGTAAAAACCCGGGCCACCATAGAAAGCGCTCCCTCCGTCCGCTTGCGCCTGTCTGGCCAATGTCCAGATTCCCGCCCACGTCGGCGCCGACAGGCTTGTACCTCCCACTCGGAAGCAGTTCGGCGAATTTCCCCCGTATGCCTGGCAAATCCCGATACCCGTACTCCCGTTTGCGTCGCTCGCCACCTCGGGAATCGATCCCGGCCAAGCGCCCTTCCAACCGAGGGGGGGCTCGGAGGCAAGATATTGGCTGACACCAAAGCCACCGCCCGGCCACCAACTCTCGCTGTTGTAGCTGTTGTCTGAATTAACCTGGAGGGTCGTGCCGCCGACGGCGATCGCGGCTGGCGCGTCGGCGGGGGATTGAATGCTGTTTGGATAGGGAGTGCCGTCACCGGAGACACAGGTGCTGCCATTGTCTCCGGTGGACGCAAAGAGCGGAATGCCATCATAGGTTGACTCGTATATGAGTTGGGATATGGCCAAGGCATCGGATTGGCTGATTTCAGGCTCGCATTGGGCCCAGCTTACGCTGAGGGTGCCGCCCAGGGAGCCGGTCGTGGTGGACCCGCCTCCGGCCGTATAAATCTGGGCGCTGGCCTCGGAGATAACCCCGGCGAAGTCCGAGCTAATGGGAGCGTCGAAGACAATGATGTTGGCTCCCGGCGCAGTACCCAGCGCCGCGGCGATGTCCAGGAGGACTTCGCTAGTGCCGCATCCGTTAGCTGCCGGGTTGCAGCCGGACGGTGAAGTGCCTCCCGCGATAGGATACCGGCTGATTTGCTGCAACAGTTTCTGGGGAAGGCCGGCGAAAGCCAGCCAGTTGCTCACATCGCTGTCATTGTAGTTGTCGAACTCGATCAAGCCAATCGTCTGACCGGAACCGTCCAGGCCCGGGGGCAGGCCGCCGGTGTTGGTTGAGCCGGCTGGCGTCAGCAGGCCGTCGTAGGCGATCCGGATCGACGCAGGAGTAGGTGGACTGGGCGCCACATTGGGGCGCCAGCGGGCTAAATTGGAAAATCCCACGATCGCTCGGATCTGTGGAGCGAGCGCCTTGGGAACCGCCGGATCGGCCGAAATCGCATGGAAGGTACGGTTTCCGAGTTGATGGTCGTTGATGCTCACGTGAAAGGCGCTTTCGGCCTGAGCTCGCGTGCCGCGCACGGTGAGCGTCCGCCGGGTGGCCGAGCCCGTTACAAGAGTAAAGCCTTTCTGCTGCAAGTAAGCGAGCACCGAGTCGTACGCCTGTTGAGTGGGCCCAAAACGAGCGGTCAAATCGGAGCGGCTAATCCGTTTGTGGAAGTTTGGCGATTTCGGATCGTCGAGGCCCCTCCTGTACTTGTCAAAACCAGCCGGGTCCGACAGATTAAGCACAACGGTAAGGGTCAGCGGCTCTGTACTCTGGGCCGGGGTTCGCGGGAGCACTGTCGCCTTGGACAAGATCCCGAGGACGTGACCGTGCAGAGTCGCCGTCTGCTCCTCCTGCGCCGCTGGCCCGCTGCCATCAGTGGACTTTGCCGGAGGGTTGCTTGACGCCGCCATACCCAGGCATGTGACCGCCGCGAAGCCGGCCGACAGGAATACACAACTCAACCAACGTCCAAAGGCGAATCTGCCGAATGCACCGCCCGAAATCAGGTTTCTCGTTACCAAGTTGAAATCCGCTGGCGTCATTTTCATCTCCTTCCGGATTTGTCCCCCTCGGGAAAACGGCAGGGCACGGTGGAGACACGCGCGTCTCTCCTCTTTCAAATCCGAGTGTCCATCGTCAGCTTTCATGCCGCCGACAACACACGTCGGTCGTTGAATCGACTTTCTGTTTATGAAGCCCTGGGAGGCATTCTACCATACTGGCTGGCGCGCCCTCCGTTCAATGTTTATTGTTCGCTTATCGATCGATCTTCACAGCCGACAGCTTACAGTTAGTCCCGAGCCCTCAACGGATTGGTGGTGGGTCGAAAGTGGCATAGGGGGAGAACAGCACCAAACTCCTAGCCCCAACTCCCGGGTTTGATAGTTGCAGAACGCTCGCGCAGCCGGGTGGCATGGGCAGCACCGGTCCTCGCTACATTTGGTCCCGTGAGTCCAATCGCGTTGACTTAGCTGCTAGCGCGGCCTAATATGGCCACGAAAGGGGGGACCCTCGGCATGGTTGGCCAGACCATTTCCCACTACCGCGTACTCGAAAAGCTCGGCAGCGGAGGTATGGGTGTGGTCTATAAGGCCGAGGACAGCAAGCTGCGGCGTCTCGTCGCCCTCAAGTTTCTGGCCACAGATCTGGCCCAGGACCGACAAGCGCTGGGCCGCTTCCAGCGCGAGGCCCGCGCTGCCTCGGCGCTGAATCATCCCAACATCTGCACCATTTATGAAATCGACGAACACGAAGGCCAGGCCTTCATCGCCATGGAGTTCCTGGAGGGCCGGACACTGAAGCAGTGGATGGGTGCAGGGGCGGGGCTGGCCTCACCCCGGGCGCCGCAAGCCGCGCCCCTGCCCATCGACACGCTGCTCGACCTCGCCATCCAGATTGCCGACGCGCTGGATGCCGCGCACGCCAAGGGCATCGTCCATCGCGACATCAAGCCGGCAAATATTCTTGTCATATCGCAGGGCGGGACGGCCAGGGTTAAGGTGCTCGATTTTGGGTTGGCCAAGCTCTCGCCGTCGGGCCGCCCCGCCCCTGTTGGGGAAACTGCCGCGGAGGAGACAACCGAGACGAGTGGGGGGTATGCGACCAGTTCAGGCCTGGTTTTGGGCACGGTGGCCTACATGTCACCCGAGCAGGCGCGCGGGGAAGAACTGGACGCCCGCACGGACCTGTTCAGCTTCGGCATAGTGCTCTACGAGATGGCGACGGGCCGGCCGGCGTTTTCCGGGGCGACTGCCGCCGTCATCCATGACGCAATCTTGAACCGGGCGCCCATCCCGCCGGCGCGCTTGAACCCCGAACTACCGCCCAAGCTGGAAGAAATCATGGGCAAGGCGCTGGAGAAGGATCGTGACCTGCGTTACCAGAGTGCGGGGGACATGCGCACGGATTTGAGGCGTTTGAAGCGGGACACGGAAACCGGGCGTGTAGGGGTGGGGTCGTCGCAGCTACTGCCCGCCCCGGAAGGCCGCCCAAATGGGTTGCCCCTACGAAAACTCTGGAAGGTAATTGTTCCCGCTGCCGCAGCGTTGCTGGGGTTCTTCCTCGCAGGTTACTTCTACTTTCACCGCACGCCAAAACTTACGGACAAGGACACGATTGTCCTCGCCGATTTCACCAACACCACGGGCGACCCGGTGTTCGACGAAACACTTCGCCTAGGGCTGGCCGTACAGCTTGAACAGTCGCCTTTTCTCAGCATCATCTCCGACGAGCGTATCCAACGGGGGCTGCGTTTAATGGGCCGACCGGCGGATGCGCGCCTGACTTCGGAGCTCGCCCAGGAAATCTGCCAGCGCACCGCCAGTGCCGCCGTCCTGGAAGGCTCGATTGCCAGCCTCGGAAGCCAATACGTCCTGGGGTTGCGGGCCAAGAACTGCCACACTGGAGACATCCTCGCGGAGGAGCAGGTGCAAGCCGCAAGAAAAGAAGACGTGCTGAATGCCCTGAGTCAAATTGCCAGTAAATTCCGAACCCGCGTGGGCGAATCGCTGGCCACGGTGGAACAGCACGACACTCCGCTGGAAGAGGCAACGACGCCGTCGCTGGAAGCCTTGAAAGCCTTTAGCGAGGGCTGGAAGGTTGAATTCTCCACCGGTCCTGCCGCCGCCGTGCCCCTTTACAAACGCGCCGTTGAGATCGACCCCAAATTCGCGATGGCACATGCGGCCCTGGGGCTCATGTACAGTAATACGGGAGAGTCGGTCCTGTGCCGAGAGAGCACGAGCAAGGCCTATGAGTTGCGAGATCGCGCCAGTGACCGGGAGAGATTCTTTATCACGGCTGTGTACGATCGACAGGTAACGGGAAATCTGGAAAAGGAGTTACAAACCTTGGAGTTGTGGGCGCAAACGTATCCTCGTGATCCCGATGCCCACGGAATATTGTCGGGATTCGGTTCTCAAGGTTCCGGCAAGTATGAGCTGGCGATGGAAGAAGCCAAGAAAGCGCTCGGGCTCAATCCGGACCACACGTTTGCTTATGAGAATCTTGCCTATAGCTTACTTTATCTTGACCGCCTCAAGGAAGCCGAGGACACCCTTCAGCGAGCCTCCGAGCGCAAAATCGAAATCCCTGAACTTTTGCTCTGCCGATATTACATCGCGTTCTTAAAGGGTGACATGGCGGGAATGGAACGGGAAGCGGCGCGGGCTAAAAGCGAGCCCGGAGCGGAAGACTGGATGTCCCACTCAGAGGCTCTGGTCCTGGCTCGTTCCGGACAGTTACAACTGGCCGGGAGGATGTCACGCCGCGCTGTGGATTTGGCTCAGCAAGCAGGCCAGCGGGAACGAGCGGCTATCTATGAAGCCGGAGCAGCAGTGTGGGAAGCCTTCTACGGGAACACCTCCGCGGCGAGGCGGAGCGCAACGGCAGCACTTGAGCTTTCAACGGGACGGGATGTGGAATATGGCGCTGCCTTCGCACTGGCTCTGGCGGGGGACTTCTCCCGGTCGGAAGCACTCGCGAAGGATCTCGGAAGGCGGTTCCCGGAGGATACCTCCGTCCAATTCAGCTACCTGCCAACACTTCGCGCACTTTTCGCCCTCAGTCATGGCAAGCCATCAGACGCGCTCGAACTGCTGCAGGTCGCCGTTCCCTATGAACTGGCCCAAACGGGCATTGGCTTCTTTGCCTTCTTCGGAAACCTCTATCCCGCTTATGTGCGCGGCGAGGCCTACTTGGCCGCACACCAGGGCGCCGAGGCCGCCACCGAATTCCAGAAGATTCTCAATCACTGCGGCATCGTTCTCGCCGATCCCGTAGGCGCAGCGGCGCGCTTGCAACTGGGCAGGGCGTTCGCTTTGTCGGGAGATAAAACCAAGGCAAAGGCCGCCTACCAGGATTTCCTCACCCTCTGGAAAGGCGCTGACCCCGATATCCCCATCCTTCAGCAAGCGAAAGCGGAGTTCGTAAAGTTGCAGTAATTCCTGCGGGCAGCTACGGTGTCGTCGCGACGACCTTTTCGTGACCGTAGGCTCTTCCCATGCCCGACACCACAGCGGCAAGCGCACGGGGTCAAAGAAAAGTGGCGAGTGACGGGTGAAGAGTGCTCAGGGCAGTGGTCAGTGGCTAGTGGAAAAACCACAGATCGAATCTCGAAAGTCGAAACTCGAAACTGTAAAATTGCAAATCGCAAATCGACGATCGAAAATCGCCAATCGGGAATTTGCCGCCCCGTGTCCCGCATCCCGTGTCCCGTACTTGTAGGTGGCAGGTCGTAGGTGGCACGTGGGAAAAACAGCGCCGAGCGTGTATTCCGAACCCCGTGTCCCGTAACCCGTATCCCGTCTCCCGGTTCTTGGTTCGAGATCCGGGATTAGGCGGTGGAGGTCGGCGACTCGTCCCCAACGGACGACAAAAAGCCTGATCCTGTAGAACAGGTCGCGCTTCGCTGGCTCTGAAGCTCGCCGGGTTCGCCTCAAACTTAGCGGGTCAATCCTGACACGTCGCCCTGTGATTTCGGTCGCCTGCCCGGGGATTCAAACTGAGACATTGGCACACCCTTCCGGTATCTGACTTCTTGACTGAAGGTCCAAGAACGCCGTCCATAGACATTTAGTCAGAGTTCCCGGCATAAAGCCCCCAGCACCTCCCTTGAAGTGGTGGCCATTAGCCCTTATTCTCGGGATAACCACAGTACGAAGGCTCGCTCAAGGAGGAGCGGGTGGTCCATAAGCGTGGGAACAAAAAATCAGGATTATGCGTAACTTGAAACTGGAGGCTCCTCCTGCCGGTGCACGCCCACGACTACGCCTATGAAACTCGAAATTGAAAACGTCAGCAAGACCTATCGTGGAAATGTGGAAGCCCTGCGCAAATTCAGTTTGGAACTGGGGCCGGGAGTGCTGGGGCTGCTGGGTCCCAACGGGGCGGGGAAATCTACCCTGATGCGAATCCTGGCGACCATCACCCAACCGACCGGCGGGTGGGTGCTGTGGAACGGGACGAACATCAGGTATGCTCCGGACAAGCTGCGCAACGTGCTCGGTTATCTGCCGCAAGACTTCGGAATCTACCCAAACTTGAGCGCGGTCGAATTTCTCGAGTACCTGGCCGCCGTGAAGGGCCTGGAAGCGGCGAGCGCGCACAAGCGCATCGGCGAACTGCTGGAGCTGGTGAATCTTGCCGATGCCGCGCGCAGGCCGCTGGGGGGATTCTCGGGCGGCATGCGCCAGCGCGTGGGCATCGCGCAGGCGTTACTCAACGATCCCGAGGTTCTGATTGTGGACGAGCCCACCGCCGGCCTCGACCCGGAAGAGCGCGTGCGCTTCCGCAATCTGCTTTCCGAGCTTGCCGGGGAGCGCATCGTCATACTTTCCACCCACATTGTTTCCGATGTCGAGGCCGTGGCCACGGACATTGCCCTGATTGCACAGGGACAGCTCGTTGTCCACGGCGCCCCCGAAGCGCTTCTCGCAGCCGTCAGTGGGAAGGTCTGGGAGGTGGTGGTTCCGAGCCATGAGCTTCCCGCGCTTCGCCGGGACCATCTGGTGAGCAGCACGGCCCACCGCAACGATGGTGTGCATGCGCGAGTTGTGGCCGATGCGGCTCCCCGGCCGGAGGCGCGGGCGCTGGAGCCGACCCTGGAGGACGCCTATCTCGCCACCCTGGCCGCCCGCCGCCAGCGTGCTGCCGCCGAGGCCGTGGTATGAAAGCCCGGCGTGTTGTCTATGCTATTGCCCGCGCTGACTTTCTCGAGCGGGTGCGCCGTTACAGCTATCTCATCACTTTGCTCTTCGCCGTCTACCTGGGTTATGCCGCGGGCACGGGGCGAATCTCGCTGCGCTTGGGCGATTATCGTGGGCTGTACACCTCCGCGTGGATCGGCGCGATGGTGTCAATGGTGGCGACGACGTTTCTTTCCCTGGTGGGCTTTTATATCGTCAAGAACGCGGTGGACCGTGATCGCCAAACGCGCGTTGGGGAGATTCTCGCCGCCACGCCTCTCACCAAAGTCCCCTACCTTGTGGGAAAATTCCTCAGCAACTTCGCGGTGCTTGTCTCCATGGTCGGGGTGCTGGCTCTGGCCGCTGTGGCCATGCAGTTTCTCGCCGCCGAGGACCGCACCTTCCACGCCTGGGCGCTGCTCTCGCCCTTCCTGTTCCTCACCCTGCCGGCGATGGCGATGACGGCGGCGATGGCCCTCTTGTTCGAGACGTTCCGCTTTCTTCGCGGGAGTTTCGGCAATGTCCTGTGGTTTTTTCTCTGGAGTTTCGGCATAAGTCTGCCGGTGGTGACGGGGCTCCCGCAGCTCGATCCCTCCGGCCTTTGGACCGTGTATCAAAGCATGGCCCCGGCGGCACGCGCTGGGATTCCTGGTTACGTGGATAAATTCTCACTCACCAATGCCGATAAGGCTGTCCGCGTGGCTACGGGTTTTCATTGGAGCGGTGTCGAATGGACAGCCGAAATTGTCATCCTGCGTCTGGCTTGGATGGCCGTAGCATTCGCTCTGGTCCTGTGCGGCGCATGGTTTTTCGACCGGTTTGACCCGGCGAGATCACGCCGGAAGCCGGTGGCCAGACCTCGGTCGGAGGGAGCAGCCACGGCGGCAGGGACAGCGCCGGAATTCCCCACGGCGAGGTTGCCCATCACCACGTCCAGTCATATCACTCCGCTCGCCTCCGGCGCGCGGCATTCCGGCGCCTGGCGGCTTTTGATCGCCGAATTGAGGCTTGCGCTGAAAGGTTATCGCTGGTGGTGGTATGCGGTGGCGGGAGGGTTGCTAATCGCCCAGTTGGCCGCGCCCTTGGATGTCGCGCGTGGGCCCCTGTTGGCCGCCGCTTGGATCTGGCCTATCCTCGTTTGGTCCGCGCTCGGCACGCGCGAGGCGCGGTTTGGCACCGAACAATTGATCTTCTCTTGCGCGCGGATTCTACCCCGGCAGTTCCCGGCGGCATGGATGGCTGGCATCATCGTAGCGGTGCTCACCGGGCTGGGGGCCGCCGTCCGCTTGGCGCTCGCGGGGCAGCACGCCGGCCTGTTGGCCTGGGCCGCCGGCGCCCTGTTTATTCCGTCGCTGGCGTTGGCGCTGGGCGTCTGGAGCGGCACCAGCAAATTCTTTGAAGGGCTGTATACCGCCATGTGGTACATCGGCCCGATGAACCGGGTCCCAGGGCTCGACTTCACCGGCAGCGCCAGCGGTCCGCAGGCCAGCCGCCATGCTCTCCTGTATTTGGGTGGCGCGGCGATTCTGGTGGCAGCCGCGTTCTTACGGCGGGCCCGCCAGCTTCACGGAACCTATTGAGTACTTTGAATTTGAGCGACAAGACCCCATCACCCCCTTGGGGGAATGAATTGCCGGGCCCTCCACGCCCACTTTTCTCTTTACATATAGGCTAGAAATATTATCATTCTGGAGTGCGCCGCGGTGACTTATTGCCACCAGCGATGCCGTAGGGGCGGTTCGCGAACCGCCCTTGTCCCACGCCCGGTAATCTACCACTGCGGCCTAGAGGAGCCTACGGGTAGGGTGCGGAGAACCAGGGTTCAAGTTTGCAGGCAAGGAAGCGCGATATGAGAATGCCAGTTCTCTTCGTCGGACACGGATCGCCGATGAATGCCATTGAGCGGAACAAGTTTACGGAGACGCTGGCGGGGCTCACTAAACGGCTGCCACGTCCCCAGGCCGTGTGCGTGGTCTCCGCGCACTGGGTCACGCGTGGCTCCGAGGTTCTGGCCGTGGCCAAGCCGCGCACCATCCACGACTTCTACGGCTTCCCGGCGCCGCTGTATGAGGTCGAATACCCAGCGCTAGGCGCGCCTACCGAGGCCGAACGCGTGGCCCGCGAGCTTGAAATCCAGACGGACGAAACGTGGGGGTTCGATCATGGGGCCTGGAGCGTCCTGCGGCATCTATATCCCCAGGCCGATGTGCCGGTTTTTCAGCTCAGCCTTGACGCGGGCCGCAGCCTGCCGCGCCACCTCGAACTCGGCAGCGAGCTTGCCGGGTTGCGTGACCGCGGCGTGCTGATTCTGGGAAGCGGCAACATCGTGCACAATTTGCGCCGCATGGAGGGGGAGAAGGATGCCCAGCCTTTTCCTTGGACCCTTGAATTCGACGCGCATGTGAAGAAAGCGATCGAAACTCGCGATCTTGCGTCGCTCGCCGCGCCCGAGAACTGGGGCAAGCCCCTGGCGGCACTCGCCCACCCCACCCTCGAACATTACGTGCCGCTGCTCTATTGCCTGGGGAG
>Ga0326728_10006679_pt1 | contig 30748 bp, 28 predicted proteins | sample MB3enrmetagenome_FD_207602 | JGI IMG/M metagenome (GOLD analysis project Ga0326728, IMG submission 207602) | Lab enriched peat soil microbial communities from McLean, Ithaca, NY, United States - MB31MN | ecosystem: Environmental > Terrestrial > Soil > Wetlands > Peat | place: USA: New York...
TGCCGTCCGCGATGACCGACAAGCTGCGCAAGCTTCTGTTTGGCCTCGAAACCGCCAATACGCTGGAGCAGCTCAGACGGTTTCCCGGCTGGAAGCTGCATCCTCTTAAAGGCGACCTGAAAGAACTTTGGAGCCTGACGGTCACGGGAAACTGGCGGCTGATTTTCCGTTACGACGAACGGACCAACACCGCCAGCGATATCGACCTGATCGACTACCACTAGGAGGCCGAAATGCCCATGAAGAACCCGCCCCATCCGGGCGACCTGATTAGAACCGAAGTCATCGAAGCCCTCGGCCTCAGCGTGTCGAAGGCGGCGGAGATTTTGCAAGTGCGCCGCGCCACGCTCTCCGATCTGCTGCACGGCAAGTCCGCGCTGACCCCGGAAATGGCCCTGCGCATCGAAAAGGCGTTCGGCCCCGACATGGATCACCTTCTCCGTATGCAGCTTGCCTATGACGTGGCAAAAACGCGGGAGCACGCGCGAGAAATCTCCATCAAGCGATATGCCCCGGCCGAAAGCCACGCGTAGCGTCTGCGCGATTACAAATCACACCGATATCCTGAACGCCTTGTGTCGTAGGGGGAGTCGCCGCGGCTGAAAGTCCGCCAATCTTAATGGTGGACGACCCACCCCCGTTTCCGCCTTCACCCTGCGGAACGCCGGGTAGGGCGACCTGTCCCGACGAAATCGGGAGCCCGGCCCCTACGCCGCTTGCCACTAGCCGGCAGTCTTCTGACCCGCCTGCTCGCCACTCTTCACTTGTCACTCGTCACTGCCCTTGATGCATTCACCCCTTCGAACGGCGCCTGAGATTGTGTGACCCGGAGGTCGCCACGGCCAATTCGCCTTGGGAATTGACCGTGGGTTCGTCGTCGAAGGAAAAGCCCACGAGAGCAGTGGCCGCGGTGCCCCAGGCTGATGCATTCCGCTCGGAGCGGAATAAGGCAGCGCTATACTGCCGCATCGTCACTCGAATCGATCCTCGGGATTCTTGGGACCCCACACTTTGGTAGGGTTTCCGTCAATTCCGAGCGCCACATCGTCCCTCTCAGTTCCCCTGCCATGCCTATAGGTTCCAGGGAGCTGCGTTGCCTCCTCTCTCACCGCTTGTATCTCATACGACTCGATCTGGGCATCGAGCTCATCGTCCGAAAGTCTGACGCCGTCCTTTAGGATCGAGAGAACCGCATCAGGAAATTGACTTCTCAAATACATGAGGTCGCCCTTTGCCGATCTTGGATTGTCGTACGTTCCGTCAATGTCGGTGGGCGCTGAAATCCCTGAAAGGCCCGTAATCTGATAGATCATTGTCCGATAACCTCCTTGTCCCGGCAAGCGGCGCAGACCCTCAGTTGACGGATCGATCGGCGCATTTATACGGACCAACAATTGCGCCACACACAGGCGCTAACCCCCGGCTTTGGGCAGATTCCGTATGGCTGCACTACAAGAGGGTGAGCCCCAACATGTCTTAGCCGTGCCATCCAGCCAAACGGCTGCCGTACGCAGCCGTTCGGGGAACTTGCCACGGTAAGAGGCAGCCAGGTGGTCCTTTGCATCGATGTTGATAAGGAAGCCGAGTGGGTAACATAGCTTCTCAAACATCATATCGAGCTTGCGAAAGTCCTCTCTAGCCTTCGTTCGAGTCGCACGCCGCTTTAGCGCCCACAAAGCGAAGTTGTTCTCGGTGACCTTACCACGGGAAATCTCCGCCGGGATATGCAGAATTATATCTGGCCTCTGCCTCATGCCATGTCGAGCGCTTTTCTGGTACTCCATCTCCAGAATACATCCGTCACGCAGAAGTCCTCTCCTGCTGAGTGAGCGCTGAAGGGCGGAAAGGAATTGGCCCTGAAAGCCGCGTTCACTCCGAAAGAATCTGGCCTCAGTCACCTCGCGGAGTGCTTCCTCTGTTGCCGCGATAAGCTTGTCTGCTGACATATGTCCCCTTTCCGGGTCGCGTCGAGAGGTGCTATTTGAATTGAATGCAGCCAGTCCGATGTTCTGGGTGCTCTCTATCCACTAGTTCCTGAACATGCCGTCTATGGTCCTCCAACATGTGGTCCGGTACTTCTAGCGGTTCAATCAGGTTGTAGACAATAGCGCACGCATAGCACCTTATGAGTATCGGGTTGTCCTTAATGCCCACCCACTGGCTCGCTAGCTGCGCATAGTTGGGGAGAGACACTTTATAAGCGATAGGATTAATCATGATCGCAGGCATGCAGTTGTCCTCCATATTTGCAGCAAAATTGTACGATGAAAACCGCGAACAGCACCATTACGTCAGCGGCATTTCCTGTTCGGATGGGGTTGAAGCATCCCTTCAAAATCTGGACCCGCAAGCCCAAAACCAGGTCGATGCTACCTTGCTTTCTTCATAAGGCGTTCGTAGGCCTTTACATAGACAGGGTTCTTCATATCGAGATCGTAAGCTGCGCGGTATTCCTGCAAAGCATCGCGGAGGTTATGTGTGCGCTCGTACGCAAAGCCGAGGTCGTAGTGCGCTGCAGCATTATTCGGATCTAGGCGAAGCGCTTCCCTCTCCTCGGCGATGGCGCCGTTCCAGTCACCTATTTTCCCGAGAGCAACACCCAGGTTAAGGCGGGCGGCACCATTGTTTGGGTTCAAGCGCAGCGCCTGTCGGTGTTCAGCTATGTCGCCTTCCCAGTCACCTTGGTTCCCAAGCGCCACGCCGAGGTTGATGTGCGCGAGATCGTTGTTCGGATTTATGCGCAGCGCCTCGCGCTGCTCGGCGATATCTCCCGTCCAATCACCCTTGTTGCCAAGGGCCGCTCCGAGGAACGTGTATGCAAAATAGCTGCTCGGGTTTAGGCGCAGGGCTTCTCGCTCCTCCATGATCGCTCCATCGTAGTCACCCTTGGCCGCCAGCGCCGCACCAAGGTTACTATGCAGAACATCATTATTCGGGTTAACGCGTAGCCCGATACGATATTCCTTGATCGCGCCATCCAGATCCCCTTTGCTCGCGAACGCAAAGCCCAGCTGGCCATGTGCCACGAAGTTATCGGGGTTGAGCCTTATCGCTTCCTTCTCCTCAGCGATCGCGCCGTCTAGATCGCCTCTGCTGCCAAGGGCTACGCCGAGGTTGGCATGTGCCGCCTCATTCTTGGGGTTGATGCTTATCGCTTCCCTCTCCTCTGCGATCGCTCCGCTCCAATCCCCCTTATTCCCGAGCGCTACAGCAAGGTCCATGTGCGCCACGTCGTTTTTAGGGTTTAGCCTTATCGCTTCCCTTTCCTCGACAATTTCCCCGTCCCAGTCCCCCTTACTCCCGAGTGCCGCACCAAGGTCGACGTGTGCGCCATCGTTGTTTGGGTTCAGGCGTAGAGCTTCGCGCTCCTCTGTGATCGTTCCATCCACCTCACCCTTATACCAGAGCGCCTCACCAAGGGCATAATGCACATCTGAGTCTTGGGGGACCAAACGAACCGCCGCGCGAAATTCCTGCTCAGCCTCCGCAAACTGCCCTTTTTTTTCGAGCTCCGCCCCACGTGCTACATGCCGCCGCACCTCGGCCTGCTGCGCTTGGAGCGCCGGGTCAACGTTTATCGGCTTCGTCACGTGAGCGCTCTTGAGCGCGCTGACTAGTTCCTCCTCGCCACCAGCCAAGCGGACTTCCTGAAGGTAGTCATCAGTGGGCTCGAAATCGATTCCGCGTTCCTCGACCAGCATGGCGATTCGATGGCTCGGTACTTGCCCCGTCAGCAAGGCGAACACTTGCACCTGGTTAAGCGGCTTCTTCGCCTTCGCGGACTCAGGCGGCTTGGCGGCGCGCAGGGCCTTAAGAAATGCCTCGCTTGCGCCTGCGGCCTTGAGGGTTTGGTAAAAATCCTCAGACGGGGCAAAATCAATTCCGCGCTGCTCGATCAGCTTGGCGCCCGACTCGTCTCCGAATCCGTCCCGCACCATGCTTACGACCTGCTCCTGGGTAAAGGGCCTCTGTTGCGCCCAGGCAGGCAGGGCAAAGGCTAACGCCGTCGCCAGCATTAGGAAGGAGAGCGTTTTGCGGAATCGCATTGCCACCTCGCGTGAATGTCGTGGACTGAGAAGAACTGATGGGGAGATTGTAGCGCAAATGAGGGGAATTGCTATCTTTACCGCAGAGGCGGTGAGGTGCAGAGAAAAGTGGGTGTCAGGTATCAGGTTCCAGGTGTCCGGCGCAAAGTATAAGCCCAACACCTGATACCTGACACCTGCCCCATGCTGTCAATAGGGTCGCAGCACCGTCACGGCGGACATGGGATAGTGCTTGACGTTGCGGGTGATGAGGGTGGCGCCGAGTCGGGCGGCGGTCGCGGCAATCAAGGCATCGCCCAGTTCCGTCCCGTGACTTCGCCGATAGGTTCGCAGCATATTTCCAGCGGCGAGGGCAATCTCATCTGATACTGGGATTTTTCTGAGAGCCGACAAGAGCCTGTCGGTCGCTTGCTCCTCACCCTGCCTCATGCCAGCCCATAATTCGGTCACCGACACGACGGAAATGACGGGGGGCTCGGATGCCGTTTCGTATCGGTCCAGAAAGGCGCGAGCCTCGCCACGACCGCGCAGGAAGTCGATGAGAATGTCGGTGTCCAGGAGATGAATGGCCACGAGGTTTTCAGCCCGAGGGGCTCTTGAGACGTTTTCCGCGACGTAAGGCGCGAACCATCGCCACGCTTGACGTTTTACGTCCCTTCCACGACCCAAACGACTCTTCCAGCGCGGCGCGAAAGTCCGCGGGGGTGGGGCGGTGGACGTATCGCTCCTCGATCGCGGTCCGGATCAAGGCGCTGGCCGTTTTCTTCTCCAGACTGGACCACGCTCGCAGATGACGCCGCTGTTCTGCCGTAAGGAAGATTTGAGTTCGTACCATGTTTCCCATGAATTAATAATATACACCATCTGTACATCTATTCAAGACCAAAGCCGGTGCCGCGTTCCTGGACCAGCATGGTGACTCGGTGGCTCGGCACTTGACCCACCAGCAAAGCGAAAACCTGCACCTGATTCAGCGGCTTTTTGGCGCTGGCGGGCTCGGACGCGGCTGTTGTAGAGGCTGTTGTAGCGCTGAACTTTAGTTCAGCACGTGCCGAACTAAAGTTCGGCGCTACGTTCTGTGCCGAACTAAAGTTCGGCGCTGCGGCGGCGCGCAGCGCCTTAAGAAATGCCTCGCTCGCGCCTGCGGCCGTGAGGGTCTGGTAAAAATCCCCAGACGGGGCGAAATCAATCCCGCGCTGCTCGATCAGCTTCGCGCCGGAATCGTCTCCCAATCCGGCTTGCACCATTTTGCTGACCTGCTCCTGGGTAAAGGGCTTTTGTTGCGCACCCGCCGGTGTTGCCGGCATCGCGGCGGCACAGGCGACGTAGGGCCGAACGGTCGCCGACGCGACAAAGCCGCTATGGCGACGGCGCGCGTTCGGCCAAGGCCCAGCGCTGCTGGGCCCTACGCTCCTCTGTTGCGCCGTGGCGGCATATGTTGGTGGAAAAGCCGCAGGGCCGAAGAGCGGGCCCTGCGCTACAGGGTTCCGCTGCGCCCGCAGGGGCGGCGCCAGAATCATTGCCATGGTAAACACGAGTATGGCTACAGCCGGTCGACGCCACATGGGGGCCTCGCGAAAGCGGGAATCAGTACCACGAAGTGCGAGCATTCTACCACGATGTATTAGGATCTTTCATTGACGGCGAACGCATAGTCTACAGGAAGAAGGCGCTCGCCATCGAGATCGGCCGGCCCGGCGCACTCCGCATTCATGGTATACTCGACCGGAGCGGGACGGTAAAAGATGCAAACCCCGGCGGAATCCTTGACCCAGCCTAGCAGGCTGCTGAAGAAGTGTGAGGAGCGCGGCCGTAGCGCCGGCTTCCAGCCGGCAACTCCTTCGGGTTCATCAAAGGCCGGCAGGATGCCGGCGCTACGGAGGGCGGCGCGGCGACTTTTTCACCAGCCTGCGGGTTGAGGGTTGCCGCGGGCTCGGCGCCTCAGGCGTTCATGAGAATGTCCAGTGTAAAGGGCGAGAGATGACGGTCTGGGTTGCGCGGAAAGAGCCATCTTCGCGGGGAGCATCCAAAACCTGCACATACCCACCTGGCTTCCAGGGCAACGGCAGGCGTGGTTGCGGCAAGATCAAAAGACCAAGCGGCGTCCGCAGGGATTTCACCAAGTCCGTGCTGGCTCTACTGGTATGCGCCGCGTGCTTGCGGGCAGCTACCAACCCTGCAGCCATGGCCGAGGCCAACGCGGGCTTGGCGCTGGCGCGCCAGGGAAAGTATGAGCTTGCCATTCCTCACTACCGGTCGGCGATCGCGCTGGAACCGCATCTGCCCGGCATCTACCTGAATCTCGGCTTAGCCTACTTTAAACTGGACAAGCTCCCCCCAGCCGTTTCCGCATTCGAACAGGCCGTAGGAGACGACCCTGGCAGCTTTCAGGCGCAAGCCTTGCTGGGGATGAGCTATTACGGCCTGGGCAGATTCGATGCCGCCGCGGCGCATTTGAAACTCGCGGCCGCGCAGCAGCCCGACAACACGGAATTGCGCTACAAGCTGGCCCAGTGCTACCTGGCGTCAAAACAGTACCAGGGGGCGATCGATGAGTACCGGTTCTTGCTGACCAAGAACCCGGATTCCGCGCCCGCGCACATGCTCTTGGGCCAGGTTCTGGATGCGGCAAACCAGGAAGACCAGGCCACGGCGGAGTTTGAAGCTGCGGTGAAGGCCTCGCCGCGGGAGCCCGAGGTTCACTTCGATCTGGGGTTCCTCTATTGGAAGGCGAAGCGTTACCAGGATGCCTGCGGCGAATTCCAGAAGGAATTGGCCAATCAACCGCAGCACACGCAAGCCCTGGAATATTTGGGCGACGCCGAAATGCATGGGGGAAAGGAAAGAGAGGCCGAGGAACATCTCCGGCAGGCGTTGAAGTTGGATCCGAATCTTCGCCTCGCGCATCTGGATCTCGGCACCCTTCTGGCGAACAGACACGACTCTACCGGGGCCGAACAAGAGCTCCGTAAGGCCATCCGCATCGACCCCTCGAAGCCCGACGCGCATTATCAACTGGGCAGGCTTTTGAATTCTCTGGGCCGCAAACAGGAAGGCGATTCCGAATTCGCCAAGGTGAAGGCACTGGCGCCGGAAGAGCCGCCGGGGCCGCTCATCAACGTACCAGGACGCGGGAGCAAGCCGTCGCCATGAAGAGAGCATCGTTCCGGTGGCAGGGAAAAAACGTTCGGGGAACGTCCGTCGCCTCGTCGCCGGTTCTCTGGACGGCGGCGGCATTGTTGGCTGCCGTTTGCGTAGCCGCTTCCAGCCGGAATGCCGAAATACCCATCCACTTCGTTTATCGGCCAATCGACTTCCAGCTCGACAGTGGTGAGACGCCGGAGCGCCACGCGCCGGAAACCATGGCCGGCGGGGTGGCGGTTTTCGACTACAAAAACGACGGCCATCTGGATGTCTTCTTCACCAACGGCGCCGATATTCGGACGTTGAAAAAAACCTCCGCCAAGTATTCCGACCGCCTCTTCGAAAACGACGGCAAAGGCAACTTCAAGGATGTCACGGAAAAGGCGGGGCTCGCGGGCACCGGCTTCGACAACGCCGTCGCCATCGGCGATTACGACAACGACGGGTACGAAGACATCTTCGTGGGCGGGGTTCACGGCAACCACCTCTATCATAACAACGGCGACGGCACTTTCACGGATGTCACGGCGAAGGCGGGGCTGAACCAGCCGGACAGCGAATACGGCCCGTTGTGGACGGTCGGCGCGGCTTGGGTGGATGTGAACAACGACGGGCTTCTGGATCTTTTTGTGGTCAACTATTTCGCCTGGGACATCAACACCGAGCGCCCTTGCGAGGCGGCGCCGGGAGTGTACGATTACTGCCACCCGAGATTCTACAAGCCCACCCCCAATCAGTTATTCCTCAACAATGGCGACGGGACCTTTCGGGATATTTCGGCGGAATCGGGAATCCGCGCCCATCCCGGAAAGGGCATGGGGGTGGGGATCGCGGATTACGACCTGGATGGCTGGATGGATATCTTCGTCTCAAATGACAAGATGTATAATTCGTTTTTTCATAACCTGGGCGGCGGGAAATTCGAGGAGATCGCATTCCCGGCCGGCGTGGCGCTGGCCGCGAACGGACAGTTCATTTCCGGGATGGGGGTGGACTTTCGCGACATCGATAACGATGGTTATCCCGACATCGCCTTGGTGGCTCTCGATAAGGAGACCTTCCCGTTATTCCGGAACCTGGGAACGGGCAGTTTTGAGGACATCACCGAACGCAGCGGGCTGGCATGGCAGAGCGTGCCCATGGCCGGATACTCGCCCACCATCGCCGATTTTGACAACGATGGATGGAAGGACATATTTGTTACGCGCGGGCACGTGCAGTCGCTCGGGTATGCGTCGAGAGTGCAAGTGGCACAGCCGAACACCGTTTTTCGGAACAAGGGCGGGGCGACATTTCAGGCGCTCACGGAGGAAGCCGGTTTGACTGCGGTACCTCCCAGCCGGCATCGGGGCTCGGCGATAGGCGACTTGAATGGGGACGGGCGTCTGGACGTCGTGGTCAGCGCCCTCAGCGCTCCTGCTGAGATTTGGATCAATGACAGCCCGGGCGGCAATCACTGGCTGGAGTTCAAGCTGGAGGGCACCAAGAGCAATCGCGATGGCATCGGAGCCCGAATTAAGGTGGTGGCCGGGGGGACCACTCAATACAATCACGTTTCTTTTGCCGCCGGATATGCCTCGTCGAGCGCCGGGCCTACTCACTTCGGCTTGGGCGCGAACAAGTCGGCCGATCGTGTGGAAATCCGCTGGCCTTCCGGCATCACGCAAGAACTTAAGAACGTACCCGCCGATCAGGTTATCAAAGTGAAAGAACCGCCGCGGTAACCAGGGACCATCTGGTTCATCACCAAGAAAAAAAACCGGCCAGCAGTCTCACGAACGAGGCTGCTGGCCGGACGAACAGACTAAGTTAACATCTTATGGTACTAACCCTTGGGGCGCTCACTAGAACTTGAGCTTGACCGCGAACTGGAAGATCCGCGGGTCCCAAACGGAATTGACGCCACCAAAGCCGCCGCCTCCGTATTGAGCGCTGACACCACTGAACTGCGTGTGATTGAACGTGTTGAACGACTCGAAGCGCAGCTCGATAAGGCTTCCCCGGTTTTCACTGATCACGAAATCCTTGAAGAGGGAGATGTTCCAGTTGTCGCGACCGGGACCACGTACGACCCCCTGTCCGAGATTACCCCACCCATAAGGCGCAGAGGCACTTGGCGTCGGGGTACTGAAATCCCCGGTGAACCAACTGCCATAAGTGCGAGGGTAGGAGACGGAGCCACTAAGGTCCGGACGGTTCGTGGCATTCTGCACGCCGTTGCTGCTTTGACTACCGGCCAAAGTGAGAAACAGCGGCAGACCGGATTCCATCGTACCAATTCCGGAAACTTCCCAACCCCCTAGACCGGTACTCAGGGCGCGGTTGTTAGAGTGCCGGAGGAACGGGAGGTCATAGATGAAGCTGACATACACGACATTGGTGCGATCCAAGACGGCAGGCCCCATGTCGTAATTGCGATTGTAAGGGTTGTCAGTGTTAGCGTCATCTCCATTGGTGCTCTGGGCCGGGTCAATGGAGCGTGACAGGGTATAGGCGGCTTGCAGCGTCAGACCATTCTTCAAATGGGATTGGAGTGACATCTGGAATCCGTTATAGTGCGCGTTCTGCGCCATTTCCATCTGTCGGATCGAGCTAAAACCGGAATACGGAACCGCGCTGTCATAGGTGTAGGAGCCCGCGCCGATGAGGTTCACCAAGTCGCTCTCGGCGGGCAGGTTGGTTTCGCGGTAGTCGGACTGATGACGTGCCTGGTTGCCCACGTAAGCTATCGAGAGTACGGAGTCATGCCCCAACTGGCGCTGAACGCTTAGACTGTACTGATAGCTGGTAGGTAGTCTGTAATCACTTGCAGCAAGCCCGGTGAGACCGGCCACCGGGATCGGGCTTACCGGGGCCGCGCCCGTTGCCAGGGAAAGCCCCGGGTTCGAGAGGGCAACGTTAGCAAAGCTCACGCTTTCGCTAAAGGGAACGTTGCCGGCGGTGTCGTACATGTCGTTGCCTTGCTCGCGCTCGTACATGATACCGAAGCCGCCGCGCACGATGGTCTTGTTCGAGCCGGTGAGATCATAGGCAAAGCCGATCCGCGGACCGAAAGCGTCCCAATGGTTTTGGACCAGGCCCTTGGGGGTGCCGTTATGGCCGATGACGCCAACCCCGTTGAGATAAAACACACTGCCCAAAGGAGCGAGGATGGGATTGGTGCTGGCTCCGAAAGCGGCGGCGGGGGTCTTCGTGGTGTCGATGTTGCCCGCGGCTGTGAGGACCGCCGCGTTGGCAGGGTTCCACAGGTTGGGGTAGAAGTCCGAATCTCGACCGTTACTCTCGATCGTATGCGGCACTCCGTCCCATCGTAAGCCCAAATTCAGAGTCAGCCGGTGGGTCGCCCGCCAGTTGTCCTGAACATAGGCAGCCCACGAAATGTTTGGCCAATGACCGCTGTCCTGAAGCGCTAGTTCGCTGTAGCCGCTGTCCATACCCAGCAGGTAATCGGCAAAACTGTTCCCGGTGAAAGTCCCGTTGAAGGTATCTTCGCCTTCCGTGTTGCCAAAGGCTTGCTGCACTTTCGCGTACCGCGCCCAGCTCCCGCCGAACTTGAGTTGGTGCGCTCCCTTCACCCAGGACAGATCGTCGCGGATTTGGTAGTCGGCGGCTTTATTGGCCCACGGCGTCTCGGCAACATCGTAATTTGCGACGCCGCTGATGGAGATGCCGGGATTCCTATTGTCGACGTTAGGCACCAGGTTGAAAAACCTCGGAATGTTGAGGCCCGAAGGCTGCTTGTAAACGCCGTTCGGCGTAAAGACAATGCTGTTGCCGCCCGCGTTAAAGGCCACCTCGTTCAGCAGAGAGGGACTGATGGTGTGCATGAGGTGAATCGTATAGCTGAACGCGGGGTTCGTAAACAGGCTTCCAACGCTGGGCACGTTATCGTCGGACCACAACGTAGTGGAGAAGGTCTGGCCCACCGAGTCATTGACGTAATGGCCAAAGACCGACACCTTTTCGTTGAAGTGCTGGTCGACCCGGATGATTTCTTCCCGCACGTTGGTGGGTGCGTTCGCGCCGCCGTAGAATGCGGGGGCGGGCGGGTTGCCGAGGGTGGAGTTGTTGGCAGGGAAAATACCCTGCTTCAGCAGGAGTTGGGCATTGGGATCCAGGTAATTGGACAGCGGGTACGCGCTGGGGAAGGCCGCGCCCTGTACCAGATGTCCAGCCTGGATATCTTTTGCCATGGCTGTCAGATTTGCCGGGACGCCCGTGGCGCCGGCGGCAAGAGCCGTGATTGCCGCAGCCGGTAACTCGGCAGCGCATGGGACCACCGGCACGAGAAGACCCGCACCACATCCAGACTTCGGGGCGGCAGAGTTGGTAACCCCCACGCCACCATACTGTGATGTATCCGGAACCGGCTGGTCGATGGAGCCTCCGTTAATAATTTTCCGCCATTCCATGTTATAGAAGAAGAAGGTCTTATCGCGGTGTTTGTTGTAGCCGGGCAACACCACCGGGCCTCCCACGTTGAAGCCAAAGATGTTCATCCGGAGTTCAGGCGTCTTCGCACCGGTAGCATTGGCAATGTAGGTGTTCGCGTCGAAGGCATTGTTGCGCACGAACTCCCAGGCCGTAGCATGGAGCTGCTTGGTTCCCGATGAAAAGACGACGTTTACGGTACCGGCGGAGGACAGGCCATAATTCGCCGCGTAGTTGGAGGTCATCACATTGAATTCCGCGATCGCGTCCATGGAGGGCATCACTTCGATGGTGCCCGCGCCGCCGCGGTCATCCGATTCTGCCCCGTCCACCAGATAAAGGTTGTGCGCCGTCCTCATACCGTTAAAACTGATGTTGGCATTGCCGCTGAGCGAGGTCGGTACTTCGTCATCCGGCATGTTGTTGGTAGCCCCCGGGACCAGGACGGCCAGCGTGTAAAGGCTGCGGCCGTTGGTGGCAAGCTGCGTCATCTGCGTGCCCGTAATCACGCCGCTCTGTTCCCCCGTATCCGCTTGCACAGCAATGGGGGCTGCTTCGACCGTGATACTCTGGGTTGTGGCGCCGATTTCCAACTTAAAATCCACACGGGCTCGATCGCCGACGGCCAACACAATATCCTTTTGTTCGGCCATCTTGAAACCCTTCGCTTCGGCACGCACAACATAATGGCCGATGTGGATGTCAGGAGCTATATATAGTCCCGCTTCGTTGCTGCTCATATGCAGCGCCACACCGGTATCGGTGTTTGTGACTGTAATGGCCACGCTCGGAACTGCGGCCCCCGACGGGTCCGTCACAGTTCCAACGATGGTCGCTTCCTGAGCGAGCGCCGAAAGACAAAACACGCCCAGGAATCCACACACGAGGAGAATTCCTCGAAGACTAAGCTGCTTCACGTTCACCTCCATAAAGGATGACGCCCAAGACTCTCTCATTCGCATAGAAATTGAAACGCGCAGTGGAACACGCAAAGACCCGATCGCCCGAAGGACAAACAAAACAGGGAGGAAAACGCGCCGTCGTAGGATGCGCGTCTGCTCAAAGTAAACAGCGTTGCGTAACGATTAATACCACATGCTTTAGGTGTAACGCAAGGTTTATCCTGTTAACGCGCCCCAACTCTCTGTTACTCAACAAATCCTCTGTTTGCAATAGAGTACATGCCATTTCCTACCCGCAACGTCAAATCCTTCGCCGAGAAACATTTCAACAGGGTCATTTGAAGTTTGGTAACCCCTCGCAAGACTTGGTTATATATGATAGCCGAGGAATTCATCCCCACAATAAATGTTCACCCAATCTGCTGGTACTTCCGAAAAACCGAATCTAGTGGTAAACTCGACGCAAGTTTTCTGCCGCTAGGCAGCGGGTGCGAAAATGGTAGCCTCTAACCACCAAGAGAAGATCGAGCTTGAGCACGTTCTGGGGTCAGGTATTTTTGCCAAGGCTCCGCGACAGGCAAAGCTGCTTCGGTACATTTGCGACGAATACTTCCTGGGCAGGACCGATCAAATCAAGGAGTATACCCTTGCCATCGAAGTCCTGGGAAAAGCAGCGGACTTCGACCAGAACCACGACGCCATCGTGCGGGTGGAAGTCCACCGGCTGCGCAAGAAGCTGAAAGAGTATTACGAGGGCGATGGTGCGGGGCACTCCCTGCAGATCGTGATCGACCCCGGGCAGTACGTCCCTCGGTTTGTGGCTCGCGAGAAGACCCATTCCCTTGAGGCTGTGGCGGGTTCACAAACTGCCCATCCCCGGGCAGGTCGGGACCATGAACCGCCTCCACCCCCACACCGCGGGGCCATTGAAGGCACGGGGACCAACGGAGATACAGGACACGCTGCAAGTGAGGAGGGCCGGAGAGAAACCAAGCGGGTGCATATTCGCGCCATGCCTACGGCCATAGGCGGCTTGGCTCTGGTGGCGCTGGCGGTCGCAATCTTCCTGGGGTTCAGATATCACTGGGGAAGACGGGCGACGGCATCGCCTGCACCCCAAGCCTCCGCTTTGACGGCTTCACCAGGAGTGGCCGGATCGTCGGATTCCGTGCGGATCCTCTGCGGCTATCTCAAGGACAAGTATATTGACCGGGGGGGGAACGTCTGGCTGGGTGACCGGAACTACTCCGGAGGCGATACATCGGTTCAGCCGCTGGAGATTCTGCCGCGCGCCCCGGACCCGGCGCTGTATCAGGGTTTCCGCTTCGGAGATTTTTCCTACAACATCCCGCTCAAGCCCGGCAACTACGAATTGCACCTGTATTTTGTGGAAACGCACTATGGGCCGGGGAGCCTCTCGGGCAAAGGGGAGACCAGCCGCCTGTTTGATGTGCTGCTGAACGGGAAGCCCCTGCTCAAGATCTTCGACATCATCAAGGACGCCGGCGGCAACAACATTGCGGACGAGCGAGTCTTCAAAGACGTGTCACCGGCCCCCGACGGTCATGTGCATCTGAACTTCCGGAGGCTTGTCGACTCGCCGGTTCTAAATGCGCTCGCCATCGAGCCCGCGCCCGCCGGCAAAATCAATCCCATTCGAATCCTCGCTCAGGACAATTCCTACACCGACCGTGCGGGCAATGTCTGGAGCCCGGACCGCTATTACAGCGGGGGACAACCGGCCCAGCATACTTCTCCTGCGCCCGTCAGCGGAACCGCGGATCCCGGTCTTTACTCCGGCGAGCGTTACGGCAATTTCAGTTACGCGATTCCTGTCCCCTCGGGCAAGTACAAAGTCACCCTGCGGTTTGCCGAGACTTATTGGGGCAGAGCAAATTCATACTACAACCTGCCAGATCAAAACGGCTCTCCGGTGGGCGGCGTGGGGAGCCGGGTCTTTGATGTCTATTGCAACGGCATGGCCTTGCTGAGGAAATTTGACATCTTCAAGGAAGCCGGTGGTCCCCTGGTGGCTAGGGATAAGGTATTTCATAATCTCCAGCCGGATGCGCAAGGGAAGCTCATCTTCAGCTTTGTTCCCGTGGTGGATTACGCCTGCGTGAACGCCATCGAGGTCGAGTCGGAATCGGAATAAATATCCGCCGGAGCCGGGGCGCCGAGCCGTGAGAGAAGGTCCCCTATGGGCAAGGAAAAGCCGCGGACCTCCAGAACCGGTCCGAGCTACCATCCTGAAGGGCTCATGGCTCCGTAGCCCCAATCTAACGCATTTTGTGCGCCGGGGTTCGGCCCTTCCTGCCGGCGAAGCCGGCCTTGGAGTGCGGCAGCAGCAGATGCCGCCTTCGGCCTTGGCTTTATACCGTAATCGCACAAAATCCAGAGCGGGAAAGGCGGCAACTGCTGCTGCCGCACTCCAAGGCGCGTCGCGCAGGCTCCAACATTGACCTGTCATTAATCAAGTTTGCCCGCCCGCCTGGAAACAAATGGGTGTATATTCTCTGGCGCTTGCAAAACACGAATTCCCGGTAAGGAGGATGACCATCGTGAGGGCCAGACTTATCAATCAGGGCACCAAGGTATATTCGCAGCCGGATATCTACTCGACGCCGCTGACGGAATTGGCGCAAGGAAGCGAAGTGGAGCTGGGAGGGGTGAAAAAGAAAGCCGGGAAGTCGTGGGTCACCATCCAGCTACCCTCAGGGGAGCGCGGTTACCTGCCCGGTGACACGAAAATCTTTCACCTCAAGCCAGCGGTGCTGATGCAAAAGGACGTCAACCTGTATGCCGAGCCCTCCGCCCAATCGATGGTGAAAACGACTCTCAGGAAGAATGCAAAGTTAGTGATCGCCGATACGGTTCAACGAGATTCCAAGAGCTGGGTGAAGGTCCGCGATATGGCGGGGACGGAAGGCTTCATGGAAGGGCAAACGCGCATCAAAGTGCTGCCGGAGGCGAATAAAGCGGTTGGCCAAAAGAATATGCTCTACGGCGCCTTATGGTGCATCGGCGGCACGGTGGTGACGGCTGTCACCTATAGCGCCGCAACATCTTCCCCTTCCGGCGGTCACTATTGGGTTGCCTGGGGAGCCATCGTCTTCGGCGGCGCACAGTTCTTTAAGGGGCTGTTCCAATTTCTGACCAGCCCCGCGTAATCCGTGCGGTGGTAGCTTGATTCCTTGCTCGCGATTCCCCCCGACGCCTGATGGCCGAGCGGAGCCAGGTCAACGGTGGACACTTCCTTGTTGCGCAGGATTCCGCGGATATCCGTTTAAGGGACTCCCATAGCTCGTAGCTAAGGTGTCGCCGCAGCGAGTCCGTGACCACCACGATGGACGACGGAAAACGAGTCAACTACTTTGCAAGTGATTCGTCCAAAGCCCTCAATTGCTCGTGGGACAGCGCGTCATGACCTGTCTGCAACATTCGCCCGTCAATCAATGAAAAGTATACGAAAGTAGGAGGTGCATCGCAGCAACCATCCTTCGTCACCCGGTACACGTAATCGCCCACAATCTCGCCTTCCATCCCGCCACCCAGTCCACTTTCTGAGAAACTCCATCGTACGTGCTTCCCATCGGTCAGTTCAACCGTGACAGTGGCGGTCATTCCCACCTGGCCGTCTATCTCATCCCTGTAGAATGTTTCGCGCATTACCAGCCACTCAAGGTCGAGACTCGGCGGCATTGCCAACTCAACCATAGTGAATCGCGTGTTCTGCGTGATGAAATGGAGCTCATTACCTATCCGCTTGGTTTCGATAGAGGACGTGGCAGAATCCCGGTATGGCACGCTGATCCAGGTTGCGGCTTTGAGAATTGCGAATCCTCCAGCAATTGCAAATAAGGCGACCGCGATCAAAGCAAAAGTCCGCTTGCTGGCCAGCTTGGTGAATTGCATGTTCATCTGCCCCTTTCCATCTAAGAATGTATACAGACGTAGAGAAGAATTCAGGTGCTTACTATAACCGCCGGGAAGGCTGCTTTCTACCAGTAATCCCACAAAACAGGACGATCCCTACGAACGGTACCGAATTCTGCAATTTCCACGATCTTACGAAAAGAATAAGTAACTTTGAAGGTGCGACAAACATGCAATTCCCGCTAATTCTCTTTCTTTGAGGCAGGTGTGTGAATTCGGGTTGGTAGCGCTACCGGGAATCGAACCCGGGTTTTCAGATTGAGAATCTGACGTCCTAACCCCTAGACGATAGCGCCACGGAGGGACTTCTTTCTTCTAACATCCACTCGCCAAGATTGTCAAGGCGGGGAAAAGACCGGTAGTGTCTCAGTTTGTGGGACACGGCCGACCTGCCCGGCACATCGGGGGCATGGCCGTTACCGCTCACGGGCGGGACGCCCGTGGCACTTCAAACCCGCTCAGTACTTTGTAGTGGAAGCAAAATTGAAATCGCGAACCTTGGCTGCCGGCACCACCATTTCAAATGACTCTTCCCCGGCGGTGCGTTGCGGCGGGCTCATCATCTCCACCTGGCCCAGCATATCCACCAGGCTCTGATTGAAACGCAGGTTTCTGACGCCCTGCCGGACCTCCCCATCTTCAATCCAAAACGTCCCGTCGCGCGTCATACCGGTCAGGATTTTCTTGTAGGGGTCCACTTCGCGAATGTACCAGAAGCGCGTCACCAGCAAGCCGCGTTCTGTGGATTTAATCATGTCGTCCACACTGGAGCGGTCGCCGTCCATGACAATGTTAAGGGGAGCCTCCGCATACTCATTGGGAAGCGGGAATCCGTGGCCCGTGGGCTGCGCGCCCAACTTGTGCGCCGTCTGGCGCGAATAGACCAGGTTTTTCACTTCCCCCTTTTCGACAATGGGCACGCGCTGGCGGGGAATTCCCTCTCCGTCAAAGGGAGCGCCGGTTTGCAGAGGATGGAAAACGTCGTCGCGGAAGTTAATATTTTCGCCGAACACTTTCTGCCCTACACGGCCGGTTAAACAACTGCGCTGCTCGTGTACGGCCAGCCCGCTGAAGTCAAAAATCATGAAACCCAAAAGGTCGAGCATCGCGGAGGGCTCCAGGATCACCGTGTAACGCCCCGGTTCGGCCTCCCGCGGCTCGCGGCTGGCGAGAGCCTTCTGCGCGGCGCGTTCCGCCAGCTCCAAGGGCTCCAGTTCCATCCAATAAGGCGCCGTTTTCTTCGCCCAGCCGGAACTGGAGGCGCTCATCATGGTCACGGAAAACTCCGACGTCGTTTCTTCATGAAAGGCTTTTATGCCGCGCGTATTGAAAAGGCCGAAAGCCGACGAACCGCTGGAAAACACCCCGGCGGCCGTCAGACCGTCCGTTTCCGCGCGTTCCACCACCTGGGCCACGATTTCCGCCCGCGCCTGCGGCGTCAGTTGCGCGGTTTCGCTGAAAAAGCGAGCGAGGGCGCGATAAGTCTGCGGCCCCGGCATGGGCAGCAATTCGGCGTCAGGCGGCTGGAGCCGCGCCAACACCAGCGCGTCTTCGCAAAGTTGTCGAATCGAGGCTTCGTCAAATTTGTTGGTGCTGGCGCGCGCCATGCGGCCTTCGCTGACCACCCGGACGGAAAGCGACGAAGTCTCCTCCGCCACGTTTTGATGAATCGCATTGTTGGCGAAGCGCGTGAGGGCGTAGGAGGTGGACGAAACTGTGGCCTCGGTCTCATCCGCCGTGGAATACTTCAGGACTTTATCGAAAACTTCTTCCGCGCGTTGTCGGGTCAGGTTCATTGGATCATCGGTTCATCGGGCCATCAGGTCATCGGTTCATTGAATCATTGGGTCATTGATTCAATGAATCAATGAATCAATCCGGATATGCCACTCCCACCTGCACTCTGCGGAAGCGCGCCGGCGCGGCACCATGGCCCGTGCCCATGACCTGCATCGGCTGCCCCTTGCCGCAATTGGGCGTCCCCCACAAGGTCCAGTAATCGGGGCCGCAAATGGCATCGCAGGAATTCCAAAAGTCGGTGGTGATGCCGCCGTAGCTGGGGTTTTTTAACATGCGGGTTTTCTTTCCGCCGCGAATCTCCCATCCGATTTCCGTGCCGAACTGGAAATTATAGCGCCGGTCGTCAATCGACCAACTCCGGTTCGTCTCCATATAAATACCGTCGTCAGTGTCAGCGATCAGATCCTCCGGCTTCCAGGTTCCGGGGAGGATGCTCACGTTGGTCATGCGGATCAGGGGAATTCGATTCCAGCCCTCGGCGCGCATCGCTCCACTCGATCGTTTCTGGCCGATCGCCGAAGCGGTTTCACGCGAGCTAAGGTAACCCACAAACAAGCCGTCCTTGATGATGGGCGTGCGCTGGGCGGGGACGCCTTCATCGTCGTAGGCAAAAGTTCCCAGCCCGGGACCATGCGCGGGGGTGGCGTCGGCGACGACGTTGACGATGGCGGAAGCGTATTTGAGCGCGCCGAGCTTCTCGAGGGTCAGGAAGCTCATGCCGGCGAAATTCGCCTCGGTGCCCAGCACCCGATCCAGCTCGATGGGGTGGCCGATGGATTCGTGAATCTGCAGGCCCACCTGCGAGCCATCCAGAATAATATCCTTCACGCCACCAGGGCATTGGCCGGCCTTGTGCAACGCCACGGATTCCTCCGCCACGCGGCCCGCATTCTCCAGGAGCTTGAGTTCCTCCACCAGCTCATAACCTTTGGTTTGATATTGCCCACCGAAGGAATTCGGATAGGAACGGCGCTGGATCTCCGTTCCGGCAAAGGAAGTGGCCACATACCCGGCGCCTGTCTGGGTTTTCAACTGGTAGATTTCAGAGCCCAGGCTGGAAAGGAAGAGCTGTTCGATGCGGCGGAAATCCATAGCTGCTTCCGCCAGGGTCACGCCCGGCACCCGGCGCAGCTCCGCATCAATCTTGAGCATGAGTTCCAAAGAGAAGGATACCGGAATGGAAAACGGATCGACCCGGCACGGCGCCGCCCAGTGGTCCACGATCTTTTTTTCCGGAACCAAGTGGACGTCGTGTCTCTTGGCCAGGGCGCTGGCGCGCGCGATCTCCACGGCCAAAGCCGCAGTCCGGTCCACATCCGCGTGGGTTAGACTATCGGTGGAAGCAAAACCCCATCCTCCGTTGGCAATCACGCGAATGCCCAATCCCAGCGACTGTGATTCCCTTACCTGGGAAGGTTGCCCATTCTTGGTGGAGAGATAACGTTGGCGGGTGTCAAGAACCCTAACCTCGGCGTACGTGGCGCCGCGCGCAACGGCGGTGTCGAGCGCCCAGGTCGCGAATGCTTTCATAGGTAGATGGCAGCTTATGGAGCTTATAGCTCACAGCTAACAGTAACTCACCGTTCTCGCTGTTAGCTGGCGGCTGTTAGCTGTTAACTAATCTTTTACGTTCCTTCTGACCAAGAGGCAAGATACTTCGCCTGCTCCGGTGTTAGTTTATCAATACCGACGCCCAAAGAATGCAGCTTGAGCTTCGCCACATTTTGATCAATGTCGGCGGGCACGGGATAAACCTTGGCTTCGAGTTTCTTGGCGTTCTTCACCATGTACTCGACGGAAAGGGCCTGGTCAGCGAAGCTCATGTCCATCACCACGGCGGGATGGCCTTCCGCCGCTGCCAGATTAATCAGGCGGCCTTCGCCCAACAGGTAAATCTTCCGTCCGTTCCGCAAGGTGTATTCATCCACATATTCACGCGTCCGCCGCTTGCTCACCGCAAGCTCTTCCAGGGCAGGAATATCAATTTCCACATTGAAGTGGCCGGAGTTCGACACCACCGCGCCATCCTTCATCAAGGGGAAATGCTGCTTCGCCACCACGGACTTGTTTCCCGTGACGGTAATGAAGACGTCACCAATCTTCGCCGCCTCCGTCAGAGGCATCACGCGGAAGCCATCCATCACCGCTTCCAGCGCCTTGGTGGGATTGATCTCGGTAATGATCACGTCGGCGCCCAAGCCTTTGGCGCGCATGGCCACGCCGCGTCCGCACCAGCCGTAGCCGCAGATGACCACGCGGCTGCCGGCAAAAAGCACGTTGGTGGCGCGAAGAATTCCGTCCAGGGTGGATTGACCCGTGCCGTAACGGTTGTCAAAGAAATGCTTGGTATCCGCGTCGTTCACGGCGACGATGGGGAACTTTAACACCCCGTCATTCGCCATGCTGCGCAAGCGAATGACGCCGGTCGTGGTCTCTTCCGTCCCGCCCAAAACTCCCGGCAACAAGTCCTGGCGCTTGGTTAGGATCATGGTGACCAGGTCCGCGCCGTCATCCATGGTGATTTGGGGTTGGTGGTCGAGCGCGGCAACGATATGGGAATAATAAGTCTTCTTGTTTTCGCCCTTGATGGCGTAAGTCGGAATGCCGTAGTCCTTCACCAGGGATGCGGCCACGTCATCCTGGGTGCTCAGGGGATTGGAAGCACACAGCACAACATCCGCGCCGCCGTCACGCAAGGTAATCGCCAGGTTGGCGGTTTCGGTGGTTACGTGCAAGCAGGCGGAGATCCTCACACCCTGGAGCGGGCGCTCCTTGATGAATCGTTTGCGAATAAGCTGCAGAACGGGCATCCATTGATTGGCCCACTCGATCCGCAACTTCCCTTTCGCCGCCAGTTTCGCATCTTTCACATCGCCAGCAAGTTTTTTGGTGGAAGCCATCTAGAGTCCAGCCTCTTTCTTTAGGATTGCGGCCTTGTCCGTCTTCTCCCAGGTAAAATCGGGATCGGGACGGCCGAAGTGGCCGTAGGCCGCGGTTTTCTTGTAAATGGGACGCAGCAGGTCGAGGGACTCAATAATCCCCCGCGGGGTCAGCTTGAAATGCTTGCGCACGAGATTCTCAAGTTGGCGTTGGTCGATTTGCCCCGTGCCGAATGTGTCGACCATGACGGAAACCGGATCGGCGACCCCGATGGCGTAAGCAAGCTGTACTTCCGCGCGGTCCGCGATGCCCGCCGCCACAATGTTTTTGGCAATGTAGCGCGCCATGTAGGCTGCCGAGCGATCGACTTTGGTGGGGTCTTTGCCGGAAAAGGCTCCGCCGCCGTGATGGGCCGTGCCCCCGTAGGAATCCACAATGATCTTGCGCCCGGTAAGGCCGGAGTCGCCCACCGGCCCGCCGGTCACAAAGCGTCCGGTGGGATTGATGTGATACTTGGTGTTGGCGTCAAGCAAATGCGCCGGAATGACCGGCTTGATGACGCATTCCAGCACCCCGGCGCGCAAGGTTTCCGTGCTGACGCTCGCCGCGTGCTGCGTGGAAACGACCACGGCATCCACGCGCACGGGCTGCACTCCATCGTACTCCACGGTGACTTGCGATTTGCCGTCCGGCCGCACAAAATCCAGAATCCCCTTGCGCCGCACCTCCGCCAAACGCAAGCAGAGCTTGTGCGCCGTCATGATGGGAAACGGCATCAGTTCTTCGGTCTCATTGCACGCGTATCCGAACATCAGCCCCTGGTCGCCGGCCCCACCCGTGACCACCCCTTGATTGATATCGGGACTCTGGCGCGTCAGGTTGACCGTCACCTGACAGTTCTCCGCGGTAAAGCCGCCGGCGGGATCGGTGTAACCAATCCCCAGCACGGTCTCACGGACCAGTTTCTCTATGTCGGGCTTGGCCGAGGTTGTGATCTCGCCCGCAACGTAGACCGACTGGTCCTTCACCATGGATTCGCAAGCCACATGGCCAAGCGGGTCGGCGGCGAGGACGGCGTCGAGAACAGCGTCGGAGATCTGATCGCAGATTTTGTCAGGATGGCCTTCAGTTACAGATTCAGAGGTAAACAAATAGTGGTGCTTAGGCTCGCTCAATCAGAGCCTCCTTCTTGTCAGTTATGGATTTTAGTGATCGCACGAATCTCCAACGTAGCATACGCTAAACGGAAGTGTCAATGACTTCAAGCCCATGATGGCCTTCCATGAGCCGATCTGTCGGAAACGAGGTGTGGATGGGCGCAAAGGGCAGCCGAAGTGCACCCCACAAGGGCGTGCCTTTGTCGATGCCCCCTCACATGTGCCTCCCCACGTCTAATAATCCGGCCTTTACGAGTCAGGGTTCCCTCCCTGCCGCTGCGAGAACAGGTAGGACTTGATGAAGGGATCCAGCCCGCCTTCGAGCACGCGGTCGGCATCGCCAACTTCAAATTTGGTGCGATGGTCCTTCACCAATCGGTACGGGTGCAGGACGTAGGAGCGAATCTGGCTGCCAAAATCAATGTCGGCCTTGGAAGCTTCCAGCTTGTCGGAAACCTGCCGGCGCCGGCGCAATTCCATTTCGTACAGGCGCGAACGCAGCATCTTCATCGCCATTTCACGATTACGGTGCTGCGAGCGCTCGTTCTGGCATTGCGCCACGGCGCCGGTGGGAATGTGGGTGACGCGCACGGCTGAATCCGTGGTATTGACGTGCTGGCCACCTTTCCCCGAGGAGCGATAGGTGTCCACGCGAAGATCCTCGGGTTTAATCTCGATGGTGATGGAGTCGTCGATTTCGGGACTGACGAAGACCGAAGCGAATGAAGTGTGACGGCGCTGGGCGGCGTCGAAAGGCGAAATGCGCACCAGGCGATGCACGCCGCTCTCGCCGTGCAACAGGCCGTAGGCATAGTCTCCCGTCACGGTGAAGGTGGCGGATTTCATCCCCGCTTCATCACCCGGTTGATAATCATTCAAGGTGAATTTGAAGCCGCGCGCTTCCGCCCAGCGCTGGTACATGCGCAGCAGCATGTCGCCCCAGTCCTGCGATTCCGTACCTCCGGCGCCGGGATGAATGGTCACGATGGCGTTCAGGTGATCGCTCTCGCCCCCCAACAGTGTTTCCGTCTCCAGCAGGTCCACCTCCCGTTGGAGCTTGTCCAGTTCGGAGCGCAGTTCGGAATCGATGTTCTCGCCTTCGCGCGAGAGCTCGAAATACGCTTCCATGTCGGCAAGATGGCCGGCCAACTTCTCATCGGTCTCCACGGATTCCATCAGCCGTTTCCGGGCAGTGAGAATTCTCTGCGATGCTTCCTGATCCTGCCAGAATTGAGGTTGGGCGATTTGCTCTTCCAGGGCTTGCAATTCCTGGCGGCGCGCGGGAGTGTCAAAGAAAACTCCGGATGTCAGCGGATCGTTTCTTGAGCTCATCAAATTCGCGTTGTAGTTCTTCAGTCACGGATTCTCCTTTAATTCACTGTCGGGCTTTAGAGTTTTCGAAAAAGTTTCCATCCCGTCGTTTTCGCCATTCTAACTATGGTTAAATCGAGAATGCCCACCACTCCCAGGATCTCGTCGGGAAAATGGTCGTAACACGTTCAATCTAAATGGCTTATCAACAACCATTCCTCGCCTGAGAAAAACCCAACCCTGCATTTTCATGAACTTAGCGGCCTATTCCGGCAGGGATTTCACCCTCCGGCGGCTTCTAAGCCCCCAGGACCGCTTTTGGCGCTCCAGAAAGAAAGTCCCGTCGAGTTCTTCCGCAGCTTGACCAGCCCGGTGTCTCACGCGATGCTTTCAAACCCGCCTTCACAACGTCGATTCTCGAACGCGACTGGCGTCGTTGTAGCGCCGGGCTTCAGCCCGGCAGCAAACGGTTCAGGTTTCCCCAGCCTCCATAATCACGATTTTCGAGCCCGAAAGGTGCCGGGCTAAAGCCCGGCGCTACGTCGCCCCTTGGCGTCCGCCTTCTGACTTCGAGTTCCCAACGCCAGCATAATCGCCGCCGCCGCCGCGCACAGCCAGGCAAAAGCATCCCCATGGGCCGTATAAAACGTCTGCCGCGTCTCAAAGTCGAAATGCGCGGGCATCGCCAGGCGCTGGTAGCGCGGGATTTCTTGCAGCACCCGGCCATAGGGATCGATGAGGGTGGTCAGCCCGTCATTGGTGGCCCGCAGCAAGTAGCGGTGATTCTCAATCGCGCGCAGCCGGGCCATTTCCAGGTGCTGATAGGCGGCGGCGGAATCTCCGTACCAGGCGTCATTGGAAATATTCACCAGCACGCCCGCGCCGTTCGCCACCAGCTTCCGCGCCAGTTGCGGGACAATCGCCTCATAGCAGATGAAAACGCCAATCCCCCCGCCCGGCGACTTGGCCACCGGGTAGCTCGAACCGGGAACGAAGTTCCCCACCTCGGAAGTAATCTTGTGGACGAGTCCGGGCAGCGCCCATCCCGGCACATACTCGCCGAAGGGGACCAAATGAATTTTATCATAGCGGGACAGCTCGCGGCCTTCGGTGTCCAAGGTGATGGCGCTGTTGGTGATCGTTCCTTCCTCCGTGTTGACGGGAACAATCGTATTCACAATCACAAAGGCGTGGGCTTGGCGCGCCATGTTTTCCATGGCATGGCGAAAAATCGGGTCGCGGGTAAAGTAAAACGGCGCGGGATTTTCCGCCCAGACCAGCAATGGGGGATTGTCGATTGTCGATTGCCGATTGCCGATTGGCGGAGCGGCGGCGGGGGGATTGTCGATTGTCGATTGCCGATTGACGATTGACGGTGCGGCGGCGGGGGGATTGTCGATTGTCGATTGCCGATTGCCGATTGACGGTGCGGCGGCTGGGGGATTGTCGATTGTCGATTGCCGATTGCCGATTGACGGAGTTCCTGCTGAATTTTGAATTTTGAATCTTGAATCTTGAATCGCCACCGAGGCGACGCTGAACTGCACGAGCCGCTGAAGTTGGGTGGGGTCGCGCCAGGGAATCCACGCATCCAGTTCCGCTTCGTCCAATGGCACGTTGGGTTGGACTAGAACCGCCAACTCCTTACCCGCAGCCGCGGGGGGAGGAGCAAGCCTCCACTGGGCAAAAAGCAGCAGGGCCAGCCAGATTAGCAAGGCGGCGAAAGCGCGCACCAACGGCCCGGACATGATTTCTCGAAAACCGAAAACCGCAGTTCGGGAGTCGGAACCCGAAACTGCGTGGGAGTTTTCCTCTGCCCCCCGCGAGACAGGGCGAATTTCGAGTTTCGATTTTCGAGTTTCGATTTTCGTCTGCAGGCTTACCCGGAAAGATACCAACACCCACGCCATCAGGGCGCTGGTGGCCACAGCCAGGAACGAAAGGCCATACACGCCGGCGACGGAGGCAATCTGCCGCACGCCGGAAGCCTGCACCGCGTACCCCAGCAGGTTCCAGGGAAATCCCGTGAGCAAATAAGTTCGAGCCAATTCCATCGCCACCCAGAGAAACGGGCTCGCCGCCAACGCCCATCCCGGGGAACGGCGCGCCGCCCATCCCATAACCAGGCCGAACCCGCCAAAGAACGTCGAGTCGACAATGACGAAGAGAATCAAGACCGCCACGGCCAGCGCCGGCGCCAGGTGGCCGTATAATTCCATGACGGTGGTGAACCAATAACAGCTTCCGGCGAAGAAAAACATGCCAGAAACATACCCCAGCAGAAATGCGTGCTTCAGCCGCTTTTCGACCGCCAAAGCCGCCAGCAAAGGCAGACAAGCTACCCACACCAAACCGGGCAAATGGATTTTGGGGAAGCAGGCCACCAGCATGAGTCCGCTCAGCGCGGCGGCGATAAAACGTGTGGAGGTTTTCTCCAACAGATTGAGCGCCGATCTTGGGGAGGGCTGGAGTGTTTCGCGAGGTGGCATTCGGCTGTCAATTATCTCCGAAATGAAGGTTGGGCCACGGCTGGCACCGTGAGAAACGCTCAGGAACGCGCGGGAACAATTAACTCGCACCTACCTTGCACATTTTGAAAAGGCACCAGCATTACAGCTTATCATAAAGAATGGCGGTACTATGGGGAACGCGGGTCCAACCGCAACCCTTCCCTTCCTTCGCGGTAGAATCTGCCCATAAATTCTTCTCCGTCCTCGCGAGGCGCGCGAGGTGGCCATGAGATTCCGCAAAACGCTGAGTTTCTTCATCATGGCAATGGCGTTGGCCTTTGCCCTGCCTGCATGGGCACAACAGAGAGATGTAGCGCCGACCGGAACCTGTCCCGATGTGGTCGGGAGGTCGGCATTTGCGGATGTAGCGCCGACCTTTAGGTCGGCATGTGCTGAACTAAAGTTCAGCGCTACAACTCCGGGCGCTAGCCCGGCAAAGCCCTTCACCCAGGAGCAGGTCTTAAGCATGGTGCGCGACGGATTCGGAGACGAGTCGGGCGCCAAGCTGAGAAACTATGAGCAATTTCGCGATCTGGCCATCCGCCTGCGGTATAATGGTCACTGAGGTGACCACATGAGAATCAGCACGGTCCGCGAGTTTCGAGACCAGGCGACGGGTTTGCTTCGCTCGAAAGACCCCATTCTGGTGACGCGACGCGGCCGTGTCGCCGGCGTTTTCTTCCCCTGCCCCGGGCAGTCAATCCCACTTGAGCTGAAGCGCGAAATGTTCGCGATGCTGAGCGGCGCCGTCGCTCGCCAGATCAAGAAAAGAGGCCTCAGCGAAGAAGAGATCCTCGCTGACTTCGAGCGCTGGCGCAAGGAGCGACGTGAAAATCGCCGCCGACGCTAATGTCCTCCTTTCCGCCGTGTTGGGCGGGCGAGCCAACCTCATCCTTCAACACCCGGAAGTGGAAGAAATCTTCACCGCCGAGGAGACCCTGGATGAGGTCCAGGAGTATGCGCTGGGATTAGCGCGGAAGAAACGGCTGCGCGAAGATATGGTGCTTCTCGCCGTGGCCACCCTCCCCGTCACGGTGATGGACCGGAACATTTATGCTCCCGGGATCGCCGAAGCCTCCCGACGGGTAGGCCGGCGCGATCCCGACGACATCCCCATCCTCGCCCTGGCGCTCACCCTCAATGTCCCGTTGTGGTCAAACGACAAAGACTTCAAAGACGTCGGCGTGGAGTGGTTCACCACCGAGAGATTGCTTCGGCGGCTGCGAATCATCGACGACGAGTAAGAACCCCAGAGCGCTGCGTAACCGGTGCACGCCACGCCTGCCTATTTTGGGTATAATCACCCCATCGATTTCTCTCCGTCCACACGAACCGCGCGAGGTGGCCATGAGATTCCGCAAAACGCTGACTTTCTTCATGCTGGCGATGGGGTTGATCTTTGCCCAGCCTGCCTGGGCGCGGCAGAGAGTTGTAGCGCCGACCTTGAGGTCGGCATTCTGTAGCGGCGGTGTCCCCACCGCCGGCCGGCGGTCGGAGACCGCCGCTACAGTGGCGAATGCGTCGGCATGTGCCGCAGTGCCCCCGGCGTTGCCTGCGGGAGCGCAGCAAAATCCAAGGCCCTTTACCCAGGAGCAGGTCGTAAGCATGGTGCGCGACGGATTCGGAGACGAGTCGGGCGCCAAGCTGATCGAGCAGCGCGGGATTGATTTCGCCCCGGCTGATGTTTTTTTCCAAACCCTCAAAGCCGCAGGCGCGAACGAGGCATTTCTTAACGCCCTGCGCGCCGCCGTCGCCGCCGTAGCGCCGACCTTCAGGTCGGCAGGGAACGTGGCGCCGAACTTCAGTTCGGCACATGCTGACGTAGCGGCGAGTTTACCTCGCCATGGCGGCGTAAAGCCGCCGCTACCATATGCTGACCTGAAGGTCAGCGCTACGACAGCCGCGTCCCAGCCCGCCGCCGCTACGGCACGCCGCCCTCAAGGGCGGCTCTACGGCTCCCGGTCCGCCCGTGATATAATGCAAATAGGATAGGGTGACCTCGCGCTTCCTCTTCGTGAGGGCGAGGGCGAGAGGGTTTTTTACGATGGCAGAGGTTTCCAGCAACGAAAAGCACCAAGCGCATGAATTGATCGAGCGTTTGGCGCCAAGTCAGGTGTCTGCCGTCGTCGGTCTGCTCCAAGCTATGCTGGATCCCGTCTCGCGTGCCATCGCCACGGCCCCCATCGACGACGAGCCGGTCACCGAAGAGGAGAGCCAAGCCGTAGCCCGCTCGGAAGCCTGGTTTGAAGAACGAGGGGGCAAAGGTATCCCCATGCAAGAAGTTATGGCTGAGTTCGGCCTGACGGTGAAGGATCTGGCGGGTAAAGATGGCCCTCAACATTGAGTGGTCGGAAGAAGCCAGGGCCGACGTCCGCCGCCTCGACAAGCCTACCGCACAACGCCTCTTTGACACCTTGGTACATTTCGCATGCACTGGGCAAGGGGACATCAAGCAGTTGAAGGGAGAACTTGCAGGAAAGCTCCGCTTGCGCTCCGGCGACTATCGGGTCTTCATTTCCCAAACGGGTGACACGTTGCGCATCCACTCCGTCCGCCATCGCAAGGAAGCGTACCGCTGATGCGTAGACGCACGCAGTGCGCCCGCACGAGGTGGCCGTGAGATTCCCCAAAACGTTCACTTTCCTCATCCTTGCGACATCGTTGGTCTTTGACACGCCCGCCAGGGCAGAACAGAAGCCCTTCACCCAGGAACAGGTCAGCAAATCAGCTCACTTCCTTACCGCCGGCGCCTGTTTGCAAGCCCGGATCTTTGGTACCGCCCGGTGGGGCGAAACGAAGCAGAACGAGAAGGTCGATCACTTGCACAATAGTCCAGTCAAGCGGCGGGGTTTGGTCTCGTGTCCCCAAGACAGGGCATGGTTGAGTTGGGGCGTCTATTACCTGGAGGACATTTCGATGTTGGCAATGGATCGGATGCCGTGAACGCTCGTAGCGGTTGCGATGGTGGCACAGGCGGACGCCGGAGAAGTCCAGGGAACCGGGTGCTTACGGTCATGCAATCCGAAGGGAGACGTTGATGCGAATCCTGTGGCGTTTGGGGATGTACCTCACACTGATGGGGATTGTTCTTGCCACGGCCATTTGGGCCCATTCTCCGCTTGAGGAGCCTTGGTACCTTCAACTCATTCGCCATCATCCCCTTGAGGAGCCTTGGTACACTCAACTCATTCGCGATCATCCCCTTTGGTTCGTGGTGGCAACGATCGCCGTGGGGTTCTTCCCCTGGCTCGTCGCGTTCATTGCCAAATCTCTTCGCCGCATCCTGATTTGCGCGGGCGTGGTGGTTGGCATTCTCATTCTGATTCCCCTGGCCGTGAAGGTGGACGCCTATCTGCTTCGATACAGGTCCGAACGTCTGCTGGCTGACGTAAAAAGCCTGGAAGTGCGCAGGACTACCGCAGAGGAAGCCCGACGAGTCCTACAGAAGTGGGAAGAAGATGGGTTGTATCACGAGATTTCTGGGGACAACTGGACGTTCGGGACTGTACAGGCTGATCCGATCACGTTGAGAGTATTTCGAGACTCGCATAATGAGTTCCTGTGGGGTGGGATCTGGTGGGCGGAGTGGGCTTCCCGGTTCATGGGTTGGCGCCCAGTGGAAGTTGCAGTTCAAATCGATGTTCGCAAAGGGGTGGTGTGGGACAAATCTCTCAGAGTAACCGTCCAGACTCCGACCGAAAAAGGGCGGGACCACCTCCTGCACGGGGAAGTCACGACCTCCTCCTGGCGTTTCTACGAGGGAACCTCGGCGGGGCCCACCGGGCAAATCCTTCAAACCCTCGTGCATCCCGACTATCTCGTGGTGGCTCAGACGCGAACTCGGCGTAATGGTCCTGCTTCCTACGCGGGGATCTCGGAAATCTCGGCCCTCTTGAAACCCAACGCCGACCCCGAGGTGGTTCGCCATCTTGAGAATTTCGATCTTTCCTGCATCACCAGATGGTTCTCGTGTCGCAGCGCGGCGGAATTGATGCCCACGGCCTGGACCCAGTACCAAGAGGATCAACCGCGCGTGCTGGCAGCTTTGAAACAACTCAGGTGCACGCCGGAAAAGCTGGAAGCGCAGGCCCGTGACGCCCAAGCTGCGGCAGTCGTAGAGGTCACCAGTAGCGGGACGGAATCTGACGACAACCATGACCATGCAGCGGCCGAGTTCCGACTGGTCGAGTCCCTACGCCAGGATAAACGTTGGGAGCCCCGCGAAAAAGACAAGATCTGGGTAGCTCCCTGGATGCTGGCGGACAACCCCGCCAGCACTTCCCTGGCACTTCCCCCGGGCCAGCGCTTCATTCTCTTGTTCTCTGTGGACCACCCCCCGATCTGGCTTGCCCCGAGATTGTGGCCTTATCCCTGCGGTGTGATCCCTTGGAGCGAGGCGAATCTTGCTCTGGTACGCCACGCCGTCGCGGATGATGCCAGGGTTGACGACCCGGAGGGCGTGGAGTGACGCCTGGCTTAAGAACTTGACCAAGGCGGGCTGGCACATCTCTGAAACCGCGATGCCGTGTCAAGCCGATTTTTTGGATTTCTTGTTCTCCTTTGACAAACTCCGCCCTTCGACCTCAGAATGGCCTGCAGCCGGTGAAGCGGAGGCGGGCTCTGCTGGCGAG
>Ga0326728_10006681_pt1 | contig 30748 bp, 37 predicted proteins | sample MB3enrmetagenome_FD_207602 | JGI IMG/M metagenome (GOLD analysis project Ga0326728, IMG submission 207602) | Lab enriched peat soil microbial communities from McLean, Ithaca, NY, United States - MB31MN | ecosystem: Environmental > Terrestrial > Soil > Wetlands > Peat | place: USA: New York...
TAACAAATCGCATATCCTTGCGCTTGGCAAGAGCATTAGAGTTGCCTCTGGTCGATTTCGTACACTTCGATTGTCTTCAGGACCAGATCGCTGAGCACTTCCAATAGCCGCTGTGGACTACCAGCGATGTCGGGGTACATATCGTTCCACTCCTCCATCCCAGACAAGTAGAACTGCCACGCTGCGTTGACTATTGCCGACAGACCGGCCGCGTGTTGCGGGGGAACGCACTGTGAAAAGCATCGAACAAGACGGGCAACCTCATCCGGCCCTGGGGCTGTAATTCCCGCGCCCGATATAACATCGTCAGCCTCCTGGATCAGTTGCGGGACGAGGCGTGAGGTGGCGTGGTCGGCGATCGACAGCAGTAAGGCTTGCGGTTGATCGGTCGGCTCGCTCTCATTATCGAATCTATCGACGTAATCCGGAGGCAGAGGAATTCCATGCTTGTCGGCCGCTTGTTTAAGATATATGGCCCGTTGTTTACTTCCTGGATAGAACACGGATCTCATCACCGGAAGCCCCGGCGATAGTAGATATGACGAGGCATGGGCAAACGAATCTCTGAAAATGCTGAGCCCGATAAAATCGCAGAAAAGTTCTTCGCACTGCCTGATGGTCCACGTCCACGCTGGCGCCCAGCTTTGCTGGCCCACCAGATCTTTGAGAAATTCTGGTTTCTTCACGTGCGGGAAAAGATCGGAAAATTCTTGCCAACGGTCCTTAGCGATATATTCGACGACGGCATCGGCCAACAACGGACCGAATAGTTCGCGCCACTTCTGTTTTGCCCAGATGTTGTGACCAAGCTCATGGCCCGCCAAAGGGACTAGCAATGCGTTGGATGCCTCGGACGTTGGTACCCCTATCAACACGGTATTGGGGAGCGCAAATTCCGATGGTGGCAAGAACGTGAATGGAGAAAAGTCCCACTCTGACGAGATAACGAGCTTGGAGTCCGGTCCCAACACTTTCTGAATAATTCGAAGGAAAGGTCCGTGAATCTCGAACGCGTTCCGAACATCAGTCGACCTGACTAGGAATCCGAGAATCGGGTATAGCGAAAATATTCGTCTCAACTCAGACGCGCAGAGGGCGCGCGTTATGGCGGGGTCTACCCCGTCGGCGAGACTTTCAACTCGGGCTAGGCCGGTCTCGAAAATGGCGCCGATGTGAAGAAGAGCATCTCGCGAGTGCGAATGTGGAAAGTCACCGCTCGACAGATCTCGAGTAAGCTGAATTGTTGAGCGAAGTTTTAAGACGGTGGACGACTTAACATCCACGGCGGGAAAACTCAGCGCTTGTAGTCGGGCGTCTTGGACAGGGCGTCGAACCCATCGGAATTCGCCAGAGCGTGTCTCGATAGCGCGAGGCAGAAGCGCTTGAGCCGCGCGAGGACATCATCATCATCGACTCTCGCGGAGGCGCCCTTCATTTGTTCGGCCAGCTCCAAGGAAGCGTGCGCAAGCTCGTCATAGGAGCTAACGGCAGAGGCTAACGCATCCCGCCGCGCACTCGCAAAAACGTTGGCACTGACGGGGTCCAGCAAATGTCTGGCTCCCCCGCTGTGCTCGGCGGTGGCAAAAGTAGTTGTGAGCACTTCGGCAAGTCGGCCGAGGTTTTGCAGATCGGATTGCTGGCGACGAATTAAGCCGTCGACCTCTGCGGCGGCAAGTGCCGCGATCGAGGGGAGATCTGGATCCAGACCTCGAAATTGAGATGTCATTCCCATTGTTAGAACACCTCTAGTTCCTTTCGCGAGGTATATTAGCGCCAAAATAGGTCGAATTAAAGTCTTTTCCAGTCTTTTCTAGTCTTTGGTGCGCCATGTCGGATGCTCCTACGGTCTTCGTTCTCCGCCAGTCGAGCAACCTTTATAGGATCCGTCTGTCGCAGGATATCCTGCAAGAGCTCCAGTGGCCGGAAGAAGAGGAATTCGAGTGTCTGGGCTTCTTTCGGGTGCCAGGCGAGCTTTTATGCGCCGCACAATCAAATACCAACGATGACGGCAGCCATCCGTTCGATCCGATCCTGCGATTCCGGAACCATTCCCAGCAGAAAAATGTCCACGTACTCGCCGACATTCCTCCAGCCAGCGTGCTTACCGCCCCGTTCAGGATTTTCAATTTCAAGTCGAAATGGACGACAGACAGCCGGACGCAACTAGATCTTCAGCTTGGAACCGAAATGACTAAACGCTTGGGGTGGGGATCCGAGGTCATTCAACCAATCTACGCCCGAGCATGGTCGCGGTTACTGCTGCTGGTCTCCGCGTCTCGCTTCGTCGAAGTACAAAACCAAGATTTCACCTCCTGGACCCCGCATGATGTCCTCCCATGACTGAGGTTTTGACTCACCCAGTCAGTGCCCCTGCCGCGCCACCTAGTTGCGGCCGAAACGAACTTCGATGCTGCCGCGGCTTTCATTCGGTGCGGGATTTTCGCCCCCCAGAACAGCCATCGCCGGGGCTCCAAGTTCCATTTGCAGGATCTGGGGCGTTGTTTGCATGCTGGCCAGGCGCATTGCACTGGCTATTGTCAGCGCGCCAACGGCTGCACCCACGAATGGGACGGCAACACTCGCGCTTGCGAGTGTCAGAGTTCCGCATTCGCCCGATTGAGTCACTTGGGAGCGATAGGCGTCCTGCTTCAGGAGGCCGTCCAAATCCTTCGGGCGTGCGGGTGATGACCAAAAAGCCGAAGGGTCAGCGCCCTTAGCCAGAATGCGCATCTGCAGCGCTTCGAAGTCGACGGGTCCGTGGCCGATCCCCGCGTCGATCAAGTAGTCGAACCCCGTCCTTGCGATTTTGATCCGCGCAGTGGGCTCATCGAGACTGGTGATGACGACCGATGGGTCATTATCCAGCAGGGGAATATCCCCGTAATGCCGTCGCTCAATCAGTCTGGTGGTCCAGCCAGGACGGTCTAGCCAGTCTGCGGCGATCCTGGCCTTCCTGCGACCGGTGAAGTTGCCGCGAGTGAGGAGCCCCGTCGCCTCGTTCTCTTCGCCCGCGTTCTGATCATCTTGCATGACCAGTTCAAGGCCCGTCACAGGGAGTAGCCCTAATGACCACAAGATCCCTTGCCCCACATGCCCCAGCCCAATGAACCACAGTCGTGGGGCGAGATACGCGGTTTCAGGCCCAGTGCCAGCGGTAAGCGGATCTGATCCAGGCTCCCACAAAGAGGTAACGGATACGCGGCTTCCGCTGCGGGGATAGCCGAGCACTGTGGCAAAAACTTCCCTTACGGCAAGCGACCCGGCAAAGACCCCCGCCAGCGAGTTGCCTGAGTGCCCGATGGGACGAACGTCCCAAGGCGGTACGATGCCCGCAGTCCAGCCATTCCACCAGCAGCGCACGAAAGCAGGCGTATCGCGCGTAGCCTCATCCGCTATGACGATAATATGTGTTACATCCCGCGGAACCTCGGTTGATATAACGGCACCGAGGGATCTAGCCGCGCAGTGCATGTCGTTACCGACTGGTAGGGAATTTACAAGTGGCGTTGGCTCCTGCGCCACGAGAGTTACCGTACCGAAGCACTTAAAACTCGCGTTTACCGCTGTCAGGGCTGCCGCCTGGCCAGCCGCCGTCGCAGACTGATTGGCGCCCAATAAGACGGCCACGCGGACCGCATTCAGGCGTTCTTCAGCGGCATCGAACGTGGCTGCGCCGTTTGAACGGTCCGTGAGTGCCTTGGCGATCCGTGAGAGTTTCAGGTGATTGGTCATGGTCACTAATCCATTCGGAAAAATGAAAGTCCCTCGGCGGTGTGGTCTTGCCAGGCACCGCTTCCAAGGTATTCGTACATGCCAATACCGCCCGGGCGACCGTTGCCGCGTGCAAAGTTTGGGATGATGAATGCGAGATGCCCGGCCTTTGGCATCACCGGGTCCGCCTGATCCGACTCGCTTTGACCGTAACCACTAGGATGAACATGCACGTCGGCGATAACACCGTGACCGCGACTACGGCAGTATTCCCAGAGCTTCGGCAGCTTGTTCCCGTTGAAGTGAACGATACCGGTGTCCAACGAGTGCGGGTCAATGTCATCGTAGAAGACAAATTCCACGATGTGCCTGTGTCCGCCCTTCTCGGGTCCCAGCAGGAACGCGCCGGACTCGCGGCTACCATTACGGGTGCGCCGCTCAAGTTCGCGAACGCCGGCCGTCCAGGTGGCGGCGTTGCATGAAATTCTTGGGCTTGCGCTAGGGCCGAGAAGCCAGCCAAACAGCCTGTTCAGTAACGAGCGCATACAAATTCTCCATGATGAAAACGATGCTGCGGTTCGGGTGCCATGCCTCATCCCGACGCAGCTGAGCCCAGTTGTTATGGGTTGCCGCGCCGCGGCTCCATGCGCGGTAAAACCCGCCACCCCATTCCTTCATTGCATCGACGAAGCCAGGCGCACCAGGCGTCGACGGGGATGGAGCCTTCTGTCCGTGAGTCGCGTTATCCGCAAACGACCAGCGCTCAATCTGAGGTCCCGGGTCGGGATATCCCGAACACTCGAGCTGGAAATCGTGCGCGAACGTACGCCCGCTGTCGGGATCCTTTCCAATTACGCGCACATACACGTTCGGCCAGGCGAGCGTTAGAATCTCCCACCGGCCCGCTTCCACACCCGCGAGGAAGCGCGCGGACCCGAGCTGCGCCTCGAGCGTCCGTCTGGCCGGTGGGATGATCTGCTCAGCCATTCGTGAACTCCTTGAGGGTCAACTCCAGCGTCAGCTCGCACTTGCCGTGGTGCACGAAGCTTCCGATCACGGCATCTTTGGGCAGCGGCTCCTCGGCGCCGGGGAGAATCAGGTTGGCTTTCGCCCGGGCCATCTCATCGAGGTTGAAGCCTTTCTTGCCAATGGCCCACAGCAGCACGCGGTGGATGTGGACAGAAGGTGCAAAATGGTGCTCCTTGGTCTCGTGGCTCCAGTTCACCTTGACCGCAACCTTGCGGCAGCGATGACCATGGAGGGACAGGACCGTCAGCTCCTCGATCTCGATGCCGATCGGCTCGTCCTTGTCGCGTTCAAACACGTGCAGGTCCTCGAGCTGCGCGAGCGCGAGGACCTCCCTCAGCACCCCGTCCAGAGTGCCTCCAATGACTTCGATGACTTCGACCGACTTGCGGTCCTCAATTTCGACCTCTACGCGAATCGTCTTCATGTGGCCTCCGCCAACTAAGAACGATCGCGGTCCGGGCCGAGTTAGCCTTGAATCAGACGACCGTATGGCTTATCCTAACGATATCCGTACCCATCTGTCAAACGAATGTATGGATTAATCTAACATTTTGAAATTCATAGGAAAACCATGGGCTTAGGTGCAAGACTCAAGGAGCTGCGTATCCGAAAGGGCGAGTCGTTGCAGGATGTGGCAGACGCCGTTCAGGCCTCCAAGCCGCATATCTGGGAGCTGGAGACGGAGAAGAGCCGGAATCCCTCGCTCGAACTGCTGAAGAATCTCGCTGACCATTTTGATGTGACTGTCTCGTATCTCCTCAACGAGACCTCATCGACCGAAGCCATGATCTTTGGGCGAGAATTTCAAGGCGCCACTGAGGGCGACAAAAGATTGTTCTGGGAAATGGCCGAAAGAATGTTGAACAGGAAGTCCGATGGATGACGAACTGCGCATGAAGCTGGCCGATCTGGGCTCACCCGAAGCCCTCGCGGCCTGCATCATTGAGCACTTCCCGGATATCGATACCCCGGTTCCGTTAGAGTCGATCGCAAAGGCAGTCGGAATTTTTGAGATTATCGGCCAGAGGACCGACGGTTTCGAAGGGGTCCTGATTACAGACAGTGCCAAGAGCACCGGCTCCATTGCCTACAACAAGGCGAGCAGCCTTAAGCGCCGCCGCTTCACTATCGCCCACGAGTTAGGTCACTACCTGATGCCGCTTCATGGCGCTAACGCGCAATGCGCGAAGACTGACATGGGCGTATTCGTGACCAAAGATCCGAACCTGCGGCGTGAAGCGGAGGCCAATCGGTTTGCGGCTGCTCTATTGATGCCAAGAGGTCTGTTCCTAGCAGCCGCTCGCCGTCTCGGCGAGCCCGAGGTCAAGCACATCGTGACACTGGCGGATGAGTACGATGTCAGCAAGGAAGCCGTCGTTCGCCGCTACGTGGAACTGTGTGACGATCCCTGTGCCGTGATTTTCTCGCGACACGGCGTGGCTGGCCACATCTACAAAACAGCCAGCCTTCCGTTCATTAGCCTGCGTTACGATCAGCCGCTGCCGCGGCAATGCGCGTCTATTCAGCCTACGCACGCCGCTGAAAGAATCTCGGAGTGTCTCGAGACCGAACCAGGCCTGTGGTTCGATGATACCCGCCGCTTTCGCTCAGCATCTCTGTATGAGCAGTTCCTCGACCAGGCAGACGGCTACCGCATGACGATGCTGACCGTCGATGGTGAGATCAACGAAAACGAAGACCTCGATGAGCAAGAGGAGTTAGAGAAAAGCTGGACCCCCCTATTCCGCCGTTGAGGAAGCTTTCTCGGCATCCGTCTGTTAACGGTGGTCTAAAAGCGCGGCATAGTGGGGACGACTCGCGGATTTGAGCGTCGCGCGGAGACGGCTGGTACCGTGGCGGTTTTCACTGGTGGGATGATTCAGAACGGCGGGTCGGATTCCGGGCAGTCGAAGGGCGAGTAGTGCGGATCGCGATTCTGTGCGCGGCGATCTTGAGCGAGCCGATGCAGCTCGCCGAAGTAATGTCGCTCGATGGTGTCGGTGAGGTGAGTCAGGAACTGCAGAAGTTCAGCGGCCGCCTCGGCGGGCAACTCGAGCGGGATGCAGACGATCGGCAGATCATTCGGTTGCATGGCGGCGGCCCTCAGGCTTTCTTCGGCTTTTTCTCGGCCCTGGATTTGGCATTGCGCGCGGCGCGCTCCTGGGCCTCCTTGAGCCGGTAGCTTTTGCCGGCGAGGGTGAGGATTTCAGCCTTGTGCATGAGTCGATCGACGAGGGTGACGACGCAGCCAGCGTTGGGGAAGACCTGATTCCATTCGCCGAAGGGTTTGTTGGTTGAGAGGATTACGGGGCTGTTCTGGTATCGGCGGGTGATGACCTCGAAGAAGAGGTCTGCGTAACGTGCGTCGTAGGATAAATACCCCACCTCATCGATCGAGAGCACGCCCGGGCTCGTATAGCGGCGCAGGCGCCGTCGCAGCGAGGCTGAGGAGTCTTGGGCGGCCAGATCATGCAGCATGTCGGAGGCGAGCGTGAAGCGCGCGGTATGACCGTGCAGTACGGCTTGGTAGAGGATGTTTTTCATCAGCATCGTCTTGCCGAGGCCATTGGGGCCGATGAGTACGATGTTGGCGGCCTCGCCGATGAAGCCGAGGGAGAGGATTTCCTCGACGAGCGGCCGATCGCATTGGGTCGGCCATTGCCAGTCGAAGTCGGCGATTGGCTTGAAGACCCCGATGCGCGCATCGTCGAGCCGCCGCTTGAAGCTGCGGCGCGTGCGCTCGGCCTCCTCGATGGCGAGCAGTTGCGGGAGCCAGGGTTCGTTGATGACGGACTCGGGGTTGGCGAGCAACCCGTAGAGGCCGAGGCGCTGCAGGCGCTCGCGTAGGTCCTCAAGCTTCAGCGGGAGGATCGGCGGGTTCGTGCTCATCGGTGGACTCCTGGTTCAGTTGTTCGTACTCGCGCAGGTCATGGGCACGCACGGTGACGTGCACGCGCGGATCCTTCGGTAAGGTGACGGCGATGGGCGGCGGCGCACCGCGTGCCGCAGTGTGCTGATCGATGAAGTGGCGCACGGCGCTCAAGTGCGCAGCGTTTTCGGCGAGCGCGGCATCGATGGCCTGGGCCAGCGCGTCGGCACCATGGGTGTCGAGGATCTGCAGGAGCCCGCGGGTGAGGACCCCCAAGTGCACACCGTGCTCGGCGGCGAGCATGTAAAACTTCTTCGATCCGGGAGCGGCATGGTGCAAGCGGTCGAGCGCGCGGTGTTCGCGCCCGGCGCGTTTGTGGGCGACCAGGGCATCGATATGGGCGCCCACCTCGATCTGCTCACCGCGACTGAAGCAGCGTGGGTGCTCGGCGATGGTGTCGATCCCGTCCACGATGCGCACCCGCTCGAGCGAGGCGAGGATCTCGAGCGGTCGGCCGACATAGGTGTGCGGGATGCTGTAATCGTTCAGATCGAAGCGCAGGTACGGTGACTTGCGCGCGATGGCGTCAAGCCGCTCTTCGGTGGGGAAGGGGTTGTCCGGCAACGGCAACAGGAGCGCACGTTCTTCCTCGAACACCGCTTGCACGGTCCGATCGCGGTCTTCCGGGCAGCCGCGCAGTGCCGCTTCCTGCAGGCACCAGGCGGTTGCCTGGGTATTCAGATCGCTGATATCTTTGAACTCACGGGCTGCAAAAAATCGATCTCGAACAAAACGTATTGCGCGTTCCACGCGCCCTTTTTCGTTCCCCCGGGCAACCGCCACCGGGCGTGGTTGGAACCGATAATGAGCGGCCAACTCCAGGAGCGTCGGATGGAAGCGGATTGCATCGCTTCGCCGCTCGAGGACTGCACTGCGAAGGTTGTCATACAGCACCACCCGCGGAACCGCACCCCAACCGGTGAACGCTTCGAGGTGGCCACGCAGGAAGTTATTCATCGCGGCGTTCAGATAAAATCGCAGGAACAGGTGCCGCGAGTACGACAGCACCATCACGAAGGCCATCAACGGCCGGGTCGCCTTGCCGATTTTGATCGAACCGAAGTGGGCCCAGTCGCACTGGGCCTGTTGGCCGGCCAAGGTGCGCAACCGTAAATACGCCTCGGCCACCGGCCGCGGTCGCAAGCGCGCGACGATGGCGCGGAAGTGATCCGAGCCGCCACGGTAACCGCGATCGCGCACCATGATGTACAGACGGCTCGCGCATAACTTCGGATATGCGTTGAGCGTCTCGAGCATGAACGGGATGAACGGATCGGCCATCGAGGGATGCGTCGTCTTCTGTGCCTCCGGCACGCCGGCCTGCGCCAGCACGCGCCGCACCGTCGAGTGATGCAGCATCAGTTGCTTCGCGATCGTGCCGACCGGCCACTTCTCGGCGTGATGCAGCCGCAGCACCTCGGCCTCCATCGCCCGACTGATCACCAGTTCCCCTCAGCCGAAGCCCCAACCCCGCCGCGTACGCAACCGCGTGAACACCGGCAGCGGCGCATAGCAAAAATCGCACCGTCCAGCCTGGCGTTGTCGATGGCGGTCGCGCTTCGGCGGCAAAGCGGGTAACGGGTCGGTGACGGCGGGTTCATCGTGATGCTCGATCGCGGCCACATCGACCGTGATCGATATCGTGAACACCGCTCCCAGCGGTGCACATCCCTGCTGCGTCACTTTCTCGTCTTCTCGATCGCGCCAGGCTTGCTGCCGAGCGGCGTGTCGCCGGGCTCCACGGCGTGTGCGTTGGTACCGCGCGCCGGCTCGCCGGTTCGAGGCGCGCCGCGACTCGGCCGCGCACTCCCCGTCACAGTAAATATTGCCCCGATCGCACCGACCGCAGATGCCCACCAGCACGCTGCAGCCCCGGCAGCTATACAGCCGGTAGCTCTCCTCCCGCTTTTGCACCCCACGCCCCCACAGCACTGGACAGCGCCGGGCCGCACGGGGCTAAATGACGTGCGGAAGATCGCCCCCACAGGCATCGCACCGCTGGAGGCCCGGGGGTTTTGATCGGTTCCCGGGCCTTCTTTGCTTGGGCGTAGGCGCGCAGCTTAGGCCACCGCGGCGCAACGCGTCGCCACCGCGACCGGGACAATCACGAGCAAGAACGGATGCCGGAGCTTCTGCCGCTGAGCGCGGGCAGACTGCGCTTCGTCTACGTCTGAAACAACGTCAGAGAAGCCAAAGAAAATCCAAAATCCCCCACCTGGCCACCGGCGGCCAATCCGCGTCTATCCCCGGAATCACGCGGTTTTCAATCCCTGTTCACATCCGTCCTAAGCCGTATGATCCAAGGCCCCCAGGCAAGCCTTCGCGTGGCGCGTGAAAGGCTTGGCTCGTCGTCGTATCTCTGACCATCATTCTTGTGCTCGTGTTTGTTCCTCCAATCCGACGGGCACTATCCCGGATGTTTTGGCGTGTACTTACGGTGGCCGGAATCGTTTTTTGATTGCTCCACGCCCGCGACCGCGGCACACAGGGCTATGATTTTGTCGAGTATTCCGCTCGCTTGCATGGCGGGCCGCTACTCCGATCAACCGCTACGATTAGATTGCTGCAACCAACTCGCCAGCAGCCCGGCTTCTGTGGCAATCTTCGTAGGCACATCGGTTCTGGTCACAGTGTCTAGCTGAGCTTCAGTCAAGAGAGGCACGTCTGGAATGTCCAAGATAGATCCAGGGCTAAGTTCCCGCCGATCCCCGCGCCGCGAATCCGGACGCCGGAGCGGCGTCGCTGCCATGACCGCGACTTGTAGTCCTACTGGTTTTATCGAGAGACTCTTGGACGATGCGCGCGTAGATTTCTTCGCGATGCACCGCGACGCTTTTGGGGGCGTTGATTCCCAAGCGGATTTGATTCCCTTTCACGCCCATTACTGTCACCGTTATCTCGTCACCGATCATGAGCGTTTCGCCAACGCGCCTGGTGAGTATTAGCATCTAATTGCTCCTTGTCCCTGAGAATTCCACGTAATGAGATAGACAGTCGGAGTTCGCGCGGGCGCTCAGATCGACTATCACGCGATACGCGTAATGACCACCGCACACAAGAGGGCTCCCTCACGGGAAAAGTCGGTCATGCGTTCGACAATAAAGTTGCTGCCGGGGCGGCCTTTCTTCACGCGACTGACGTTCACGCTCCATTGGCGAACTGTCTCATCGTGCCATTTCTGAGCGGCGGCGGGGGTCCCCTTGTCGACCACAAACCGCGTCGCCTCCGCAAGGCTCTCGCCGACCGCCAGCGCCTCGATTCTAGCCGTGACGCTCCCCGGCATCCGAACTACTGGCCTTTTCGAACTCTTGGAATTGGATGCAGCCATAACACTTCCCATGCACGTTGGTCTCGATAGCTTACCGTAACGCGAAGGTCGTGGCATGGGACTCGTTCCATGGGCAATTCTTGGTTCAAGATGTTGCAAGTGTTAGAGAAGTTCTCTAACATACACTCATGCGTCAGACGGAAGTCTTGGAAGCATGGGTTGAACAAAGAACCGCTGCGGCCGACGGCTTGCAGACGATCGGACCAACCCTGTACGTAGATGATCGTCCGGTGGCCTGTTGGCTGGATAGGGCGGACGAGACCGGCGCACAGATCGCGCTCTATGCCTTGCGTGTGGGCCGACCTCGGCTCCAAGACCACATCAACAACGCTGTGTTCGCCGCCCGAGGCACGTGGCTCAGGGTGCCATACCCGCTACCCTCGCCGACGTTTGTGCAGCACGCGGAGAATATGGACCACTTGGTGAGAGCGTGGCAACAAGCCATTGCTACGACAGCCCGTTCGACACATCATGCGTGGGGCCACTTTCAATTCGCGCAACGCGAAGCCGCCCAAGCAAAGCTATATGCCTGGGCGTTCGATTTACCCGAACCTGCGCCTAACGTTTCGCGCGACGTGCTGTCGCGTGCTCACCGAAATGCAGTTACCAGCCGACGAGAGAGCAGGGCAGCCGGATCATCGAGCGATATTCTGCGCGCCCTGTGGCGCGGCGGTCGGGATCTGCGACATGTTTTCTTAGGCCCGGTCATGCTTCGGCTTTCGTCTGACAGGCAGACGATCGAAACGTCCGAGGGGGAAAAGGTCGCTATCTCCAATGTACCGATAGCCCTGTTGTGGGGTCTCGCCTGCGACTGTCGTCAACAACAACGCCCGCTCATCTGGCGCATCGTCTCGGAGCGACCGCGCATCGGACGCTGGAGTGTGCAGATGATCTGTGCAGACGGATCGATGCAGGTCGGCTGCCATGGCATTTCCTTCGCGGAGATTGCGCGTCTGGCCGTTACCCTCAATCTGAGGTAGCCGCCCAAATATGAGGTGTGCGACCAGTTTGGGAACACCAACATCTGTGAGACACGATATGACTAAAGTGAAGGATGTCCGAAGCAGCGTGCGCAAGGCCCGCCAGCCCAGCCGTGGCGCTCGAAAAAATCGACGTGCCGCGATCGAGGTGAACCCGGTTTCACAGCTATTGGCTGAAATCATGGGCCATTTTGCCCAAGCCATCTCCCTCGTTGTCGTCTGTCACCGCTCTCTTGCCGCTCAATCATTAGCTGCCGTCGGGGACGAGGAAGAGACGCTTCGTCGGGCCATCAGACTGCTGAAGGACGTTTACAACGAAGTTGATCGAGCCTCTTTTGCAACGACGAAGATACGGCGACCGCCTTCAAATTCAGCGGCAGGCGCACCATCCGTCTCATCATTCCCCTGATATGTCTGAACGTGACTTTTGGTTACCATTTGAGTGACTTTTAGTCACTTAAGGCGCGCGGTACTGCTACCCAAATCCTGGCAGCACTATAGGGAGGGCGCGGGGATGGACGATTCAATGTTGAAGACTGTAGCGAAACGAACCAGCCTGAAATTCCTGAGGGCCTTTGAGCTTCACAAAGCTGCCGCCCTGGATGCTGAGCATCGGCCGCGACAGACAAGGGCATTGCTGGGTGGCGTGGACCGGCGTACACGCGAAATTTATATCGCTCACCGAAGCGGATCAACGTACCCGGAAATTGCTGCCTATTGGGGTATATCCAACAGAACGATAAAAAGAAGCGTGGCTCGCGCGCTGCTGGCGATCATGGAACATGGGGAGCAGACTCATGACAACGAATCGAGCTGACAGGGAAGGGCCGCGCTACCGGTTTATACAAGTATACGGGGCCAAGGTGCTTGCGAGGCACGTGACTGTCGACCGTAGAATCCCGATAAGCTCCAATAGGCGATTGCAATTAGGAATTGAGCGATTCTATCTTCCAAGTCGAGCATAGTAATGATTACTCTGACATTGATTTTGCTTCTCGTCTTTGTACCGGCGTCCCGGCGCATACTGAGCGGGATGATCTCGGGTGCTTTCTCGCTGCTGGGTTTGGCGTTTCTCATTTCAAGAGAGTCTGGCGGCCGTCGCAGAGGCTTTTGACATTGGCTTTTGTCGGTTTGCGATGAGTCGCGTGGCGAATAACTCTAAGAAAGCCGTAGAGCATGGCGAGTCGCGGCCTGCCGCGACCGCGCTTCTTCGGGTTCGCTAGACGCTCATCCCGCTGGCGCGGGACGGCAAGCCGCCCTCCATATCGCTCTCGCTGGCGTGGCATTGCCACGCCAAAATCCACTCGGATCTTAGATGGATCTTGTTTGGAAATCGGAGGGGCTTGCCTGTATTTTACACGCCGTTCTCGCGGGCCCTGACCGCTTGCGCTGCGGCGTGTGACTCCGCCCTCGGGCAATCCCGCCCGAGATTCAAGACGGAGAGTCGATCATGAAAACCGAACGCACCTTGCTGATTCGTGCCGCTGGCAGCGGCACGCTGCGCGAAGCAACCGGCGATGAAATACTAGGCGTGGCCCGCGAGTACATTTCAAAACGTATTCGCCGCGGGACTACCTTGGCGTCGCCCATGGCGACCCGAGACTATTTGATGCTCCAAAGCCACGACATCGAACGTCGTTGCATAGCGCGGACCTGCCGGAAATTCGAAACTGCAGCCGAGCCGACAAGCGTGTAGTCGGTGTACGCATCCGAGGATTCTCGCACATCATTTTCGATCGGACGGAAGAGGGGGAGGATTGCCCTGTTCTTCTTAGTTTATCACGTCGTTCTCGCTGTCCAGACCCTGCGCACGCGAAGCGCGTGCTCCGGCGAGTCGCGCGGACGCGCGAGTCTGGACAGCTCGACTGCGACGTGGATTCCCCCGGCACCGGGCAATTCCGCCCGGGCTATGACCGGGAGACAGATCATGACCACTTCCAACTTCGCTCTCATCGCTCACCTCGACGACGGCACCACGCGCCCCGCCACCGCTGACGAAATCATCACCGCAGCTCGGAGCCACATGTCCCGCCGTATTCGCCGCGGCACGCAGCTCGCGAGCCCCAAGGCCACCCGCGACTACCTCGCCCTCAAACTCGGAACCCTCGAGCGCGAAGTCTTCGCCGTGATCTTCCTCGACAAGCGCCACCGGCTCATCAGTTATCAAGAGATGTTCCAAGGCACGATCGACGGCGCATCCGTTCACCCGCGCGAAGTCGTGAAGGAGGCCCTCAAGCAAAACGCCGCCGCCGTAATTCTCGCGCATTCTGTGGCGCGCAACAGAATGCGCGTTATGCGCCCCACATCCTTCTGTGCCTTCGGTTGCCGAGAGTCTTGATATTGTTCGGATTTAGCTTGGTGTCGGCCACATAACGGTGACCCCGGCCGACGCTACCCACTCCTTGTCCACAACAAAGGGGTGGTTGTCATGTTGGAGCATTACTTTTCACGGCCTTCGACGATTGATCGCATTCGGTCTCTATGGCTCGGAGCGCCTATCAGTCGGTACGCAGAGTGGTTGTCAGAGCGACAGCAGTCGCGCGCTTCGGCCCTGTACAAGATTCAGACGTTGATTCTCTTCGATCGATTCGTGACCGATCGGCACGTCCGTGCGCTCGAGGATTTGCCGGCGCAGATAGAGCCGTTCGTTGCAGAGTGGAAGCGCACGCGCGGACGTAAGCCGCACACGCGATCATACGCTCGATCGCTGCGTGCGGGGCCACGACCAACGATCGAGCAGTTGCTGCGCCGGGAACTCCCCGGTTTTGCAGGCACTGATCGGCGGCAGCCTTGGCCGCTGCGAGACCTGTTGCCGGGCTTTCAGGAGCATCTGCGCCAGGAACGAGGCTTGCGGCCGGTTACGCTAATCGGTTACGAACACCACTTGAGGGTTTTCGAGCGGTTTCTGTTGTCGGAGGGGATCACTGATCTGTCCACGCTGACTCCGGCGACCGTTAACCGGTTCCTGATCGACAGCACGGCGGGTCTTCAGGCCGGTGGACGGCAGGGTAGAGCCGGGGCATTGCGGGTGGTTTTGCGGTATCTGCGACGGCAAGGGGTCACCGCAACAGATCTCAGCCGCGCGGTGCCGCGGGGCCGTACCTATAAGCAAGCATCGATTCCCCGGGCGGTCCCGTGGAGCGATGTCGAACGTGTCCTCGCGAGCGTGGATCGACGCTCAGCTGTTGGGAAGCGTGACTTCGCTGCCCTGATGCTGCTTGCGACCTACGGATTGCGCGCGCAGGAGATCGCCGCAATGGAACTCTCGGCGATTGACTGGCCTAGATCAAGGTTCCACGTGCTCGGTCGCAAGGCTGGCAACTCGACCACCTATCCATTGGCGGCGCCAGTGGGCGAGGCGATCATCGACTATCTGCGCAACGCCCGTCCCCAGTGCACCGATCGGCACCTGTTCATTAGTCTGGCAGCGCCCTATCGCGGTATCGGTAACTGGGCGATCTCCGGCAGAGCCAGCCTATATCTGAGACGCGCCGGCATCAAAGTCCGGCGCCCTGGTTCTCACACATTCCGGCACAGCTGCGTACAACGGCTGGTCGAGGCCGACGTCCCGTTCAAGCAGATCGGCGACTATGTGGGTCATCGCTCGGATGCCGCGACCCAGGTCTACGCCAAGATCGCTTTGCACAAGCTCCGGGCCCTCACCACCGGCGATGCGGAGGATGTGCTATGAGCCGCGTCGTCTGGCAACGATTTGAGAGTGTGCTTGCCGATCCGATCACTCGGTATCTCGCGGCCAAGCGATCGATGGGATGTCGCTTTCACACCGAGGACCGAGCACTTCGACTCCTGGATCGGCACCTCACCGAACAAGACGTGCTCCGCATCGGCGATATAACTTCCACGCACCTCGAGGCGTTTATGGCATCGCGACGCCGCGCCTCCGGAACGAGCTACAACGACCTCTTGGGGGTGGTGCGGCGGCTATTGGAGTGGATGGTCGACCAGCAGGAGCTCACGACCTCCCCCTTGACCACGCAGCCCCAACGGCAGTCAGCCCGGAGCCTGCCGTATCTTTATGACCCGGAGACGATCCGACGGATTCTCGATTACGCCGCCGAGTTGCCGGATTGGCCACGATGTCGGCACCGCGGGCCGACGTACGCGACGATATTCGCGCTCCTCGCAGGCCTTGGTCTTCGCATCGGCGAAGTCTCTCGCTTGCAGTGCGGCGACGTTGATTTGCAGGGCGAAGTGCTACTCGTGCGGAACAGCAAGTTCGGCAAAAGCCGCTTGGTGCCCTTTGGTCCCCGGCTCACAGCACGGTTACGAGCCTACGCCGTCCTGCGTGAACAGCGCCTGGGATTTCCGGTTCCCGATGCCCCGTTCTTCACTTGGAACGGACGCTCAACGGTCGTGACCAACTCCATCCGTAATGCTTTCCGTGACCACATTAGGCCGCGGCTCGCGCTCGAGGTGCCTTCGGGCATACGAGCACCCTGTGTCCATGGGCTACGCCACACGTTCGCGGTTCGAACCTTGTTGCGGTGGTATCGCGACGGCATCGATCCACAGGCACGACTCAACCACCTGTCGACATTCTTGGGTCATGTGGGCATCCACAGTACCGCCGTGTACCTCACGATCACAAGTGATCTACTCGCCTCAGCCAACCAGCGCTTCGAGGCGTTCGCGAGCAGCGCGGTCCAGGAGGTGCGCTCATGAGCACTCTCACGGTCGGTATCGTGGTTCACGACTTCTTCGTGGACTATCTACGTCAACAGAAGGGGCTTCGTCAGAGTTCGGTGCGCAGTTATCGGGATACCCTGCGGCTATTTCTCCCGTTCGTCGCCCAGGGTACGGGCCGGCCGGTCAGCCGATTGCAGCTCGCAGAGTTGAGTCTCGAGCAGGTACTCGGATTTCTTCGCCACATGGAGACGGACCGGCATAATAGCGTCGCAACCCGGAACCAACGGCTCGCCGCACTGCGCGCATTCTTCGAGTATCTCGGTCGGCGCAGCCCGGAGGCCCTTCGCCTGTGCGAACAGGTCGCGGTGATTCCCAGCAAACGCACGCCAATGCCCGACACCCGGTTCATTTCACGGGACGACGTGCAGGCGCTATTCTCGCGTTTGCCCAACTTGGGCAGGCTCGCGCTTCGCGACCGCGTTCTGCTGCTGTTCCTCTACAACACCGGCGCCCGAGTCCAGGAGGTCTCGGACCTGCGCATTGCACACCTGACGTTGGAGCGGCCACCTTCCGTGCGATTGCTGGGGAAGGGAGGCAAGTGGCGGGCGTGCCCCCTCTGGCAGGAGACCGCCGAGCAGCTTGCTCTGCTGGTCGGTCGACGCGTATCGGAGCCCGACGGCGCCGTATTTATATCCGGTTCGGGACGACCGCTCACGCGCTTTGGGATTTACAAGCGCGTACGCCGCCTCACCGTCGATGTCGCGACCACCGGCGCTGGCGATCGACGGCGCGTTTCTCCGCACGTGTGGCGACACACGGCAGCCGTCCATTTGCTGGAGGCCGGTGTCGATGTCAACGTCATCCGAGGTTGGCTCGGGCACGTCAGCGTCAACACGACGCACCGTTACGCCGAGATCACGATGCGTATGAAGGCGGAGGCCATGGCTCTGTGTGCCCCATCCGGAGCGAACAGGGCTGTTCCGTGGAACGACGATCTTTCGCTGCTAAATTGGCTGACCAGCCTTTGATCCGGTCTTCCGGTCCCGACCGCAAGGTCGGGACCGGACTCCATCGACCTGATACGGGCGATTCCCGGTCTGGTATTCCATGCAAGAGGCTAAATTTGGGAGTCGCCTGGGGGGTCCGGTGTCGGGGAGACTAGGCAGTGCAATCACCGTATTCAACGGCGGTGATCAGGAGGTTTAACGACATGACGCACCGAGAAGCCCGCAGAAGGGGGGTGGGGGCATTGCCTGGTCCTCTGACCCTACGCCATCGGTCTCGCCGTCAAGGCGCTCCGTTGCTCACGCGCTCACGCGCGTTCCTCTACTCGCCGCGTGGCCTGACGGCCAGCCTGTGACGGGCTGCGCTGCGATGGCCTGACGCCGGACTCGGGCAATCCGCCCGATCAAGTCCGGAGAACGACGATGTCTAATCATAATCTTTTCTACCACGGGACCGACGGGACCGTTGAGCGCGCGACCAGCGCCCAGATCCTGGCAGCCGCGCGCGAGGTGCTCGCGCATCGAGTACGCCGCGGTGCTCTACTGCAGTCACCGAAGCGGGTCGGGGAGTACTTGTCGACCCGTCTCGGCGACCTGGACTACGAGATTTTCGGACTCATCCTGGTCGATCAAAGGCATCGGGTCATTGAGTGCATCGATCTGTTCCGCGGCACCCTGGATGGGGCCAGCGTGCATCCTCGCGAAGTAGTGAAGATTGCCTTGCTAAAGGGGGCGGCCGCCTGCCTGGCGTACCATAACCACCCCTCGGGGGTCCAAGATCAGAGCCGAGCGGACGAGATCATCACGGAGCGGCTACGCACCGCGCTGGCGTTGGTGGACGTGCGATTACTTGATCACGTGATCGTCACGGGAACCGGCATATTGAGCTTTGCCGAACGCGGATTGCTCTGACCTGTCGACGGACCTGGTTCCTGCCTCGGTGGGGGTGGGAACCAGCACTGATGCGTTACCAGGAGGGCCACCAGCAATGCATTTCAATCGGACGGACAACCGTCCTCCAACGGTACCGTTTCTATGAAAGTCGGGTGAGGTGGTGGCAATCGCGCGAGATAATTTTTCAGATCGGCGTGGAGCGCGTTAAAACGTTGAAGGTATCCCGGAGGACTTGTATCGTTTAATTTGGCGAGTCCGTAAAAGCTAAGCCGCGCGCATGTTTGTCCCGCTATGAGTTCCAACTCCTCGCCATTAGCATGACGCAAAAGAACGGCGGGTAGATGTTGCGACGTCTCGTCGATGGCCACCTGCGAAAATCCTAATCGCGCAAGCTCTGGTCGAAGTGTGTCTAAAACGTCGACACCGTTCGGGCCATGAATGTAAATACCCAACGTAAGCGCCGGTGGGTTTGTGTATCCGGCTACTGGAGCGAATGTTACAACCAACAATGCGGTCAGTAAGACTCGAAATTGCAGCATGACTACGCCCTTGTAAACCCTATTAGACCCGCCCGTTCATCGGGAAGCCGATATACGATTGCCAATATACTCTCTCGTTTACAACCATCCATTCGATTTCATGGTCCCAGCACCGCCCGGGCCTGAACGCGTTGTTATGTGGCCTTTCCAAACAAGATTTCCAGTCGCTGCAAGCATTTGCGAGCACCGAGCACAAAACGATCAGGGGCACATAACGCGCATTCTGTGGCGCGCAACAGAATGCGCGACGATGACCGCCGCGGAATTGCGTTGCAACGCCAGTTTCACGATCTCACGCGGATGAACGCTCGCGCCGTCGATGGTGCCGCGAAATACCTCTTGGAATTCGATCAATCGATGCCGCTTATCCAGATACAGGCAGCAAAATACCTCGTGCTCGAGATCGCGTAGCTTTGCCGTCAGAAAATCGCAGGTGGCGCGGGGGCTGCCGAGAGAAGGACCGGCCTTGAGGGACTCCGTGAGTTGTCTGCGGCCAATTTCGATGGCGGCCTGCAGCTCGGCGAAGCGCGCCAACCCCAGTCCGGCTTCGGCGCAAAAGCGTTGCCGATCGGCGGCGATCAACTTCCGCAGTGACCGGAAGCTCTTGAGCACATCGCGTGCCAGATCGACGGCGGAGTGGCCGGGCGTGCCGGTGCGCAGCAGTATCGCCAGCAATTCCGCGTCGGACAGCGCCGCCGCGCCTTTCTCGAGAAGCTTCTCGCGGGGTCGTTCATCGCTCGGCCAATCCCGAATTGCCATGCTCGCCAGCATGAGGGCGCGCCGTCAATCGCCCTAGCGGCATTTCGCAGGCGACTATCGAGATTACTGGTGCCCCGAGCTGCCGAAGCCGCCGCCTCCGCGGTTTGACTCGGTGAAGTCTTGCACGATGTCGAAATCCACGTGCACCACGGGCACGATCACCATTTGAGCGATGCGATCGCCCGGAGTTATGGTGAACGCCGACGATCCGCGATTCCAACACGACACCATGAGCGGCCCCTGGTAATCGGAATCGATCAGACCCACGAGATTGCCGAGAACGATCCCGTTCCTGTGGCCGAGCCCTGAGCGCGGCAACAACAGCGCCGCGAGCCCCGTGTCTTCGAGGTATATCGAAATGCCGGTGTGAATCAACTCCACGGCCCCCGGCGCCAGAACCAACGGCTCATCGATGCAGGCGCGCAGGTCCATGCCGGCAGAGCCGGCGGTGGCGCGCTCGGGGATGGGGAATTCTCGCCCGATTCGCGGGTCGAGAATCCGTATCTTGACGTTGCGTTTCCTGGCGGCCATCAGCGGCGCACTCGGCGGCTGCGCAGCCGCGTGCGCGGGTCGGTGGTATTCGCGCGGCGCTTGCGCGCACCGCGGCGTGGGCCATCGGTGGGCGGCAAGCGCTCCGCGATGAGCGCGACCAGAGCCCGCGCCACGTCGAGCTTGGGACCCCGTGCGACTTCGATTTTCCCTCCCGGCCACAGGATGGTGAGTGCATTATCCTCGCAGTCGAAGGCGATGCCGTCGCCGACATGGTTCGCCGCAATCATGTCGAGCTTCTTGCGTTTGAGTTTGCTGCGGGCATTGTCCTCGACATTGTCGGTTTCGGCGGCAAAACCGACGACGAACGGCCGTTTGGCCATCTCGGCGACGGATTTGACGATGTCCGGGGCGGGCTCGAGATCGAGCTTCACCGCGACCCCTTGTTTCTTGATCTTCTGCTTGGCCACGGTCACGGGCTGAAAATCAGCGACCGCCGCAGCGGCGATGAATATATCCGCTTCCGCGACGTGCCGGTGGACGGCCGCATACATGTCGCGCGCGCTCTCCACATTGATGCGCGTGACGCCGGGCGGCGTCTGAAGCTGGACCGGGCCGCTCACCAGGGTGACGTGTGCGCCCGCCTCTAGGGCGGCGGCCGCGACGGCAAAGCCCATCTTCCCCGAACTCCGATTGGTCAGATAGCGCACGGGATCGAGCCGTTCGCGGGTCGGGCCGGCCGTGATCAATACGTTGAGGCCCGCCAATAAACCGGCATTCGCCGGTGGCTCGAGCAGGCTTTCCGCGAGCTCGACCGGTTCCCACATGCGGCCCACGCCGATCTCCCCGCACGCCTGACTGCCGGAGCCGGGTCCCAGAATGCGCATGCCGCGCGCGACCAACGTTTCGACGTTCGCCTGGGTGGCCTTGTTTGCCCACATGACCCGGTTCATGGCAGGGGCAACCGCAATGGGCGCCTCGGTGGCCAGGCACAGCGTAGCCAATAAATCGTCGGCATGGCCGCCTGCCAACCGCGCCATGAAATCGGCGCTGGCCGGCGCGATCAGCACGAGCTGCGCCCAGCGCGCCAGCTCGATGTGGCCCATGGCGGCTTCCGCCGCGCTGTCCCATAAATCGCAGCGCACCGGTCGACCCGACACGGCCTGAAAGCTCATCGGGCTTATGAACTTCTGTGCGGCGGTCGTCATGACGACCTGCACTTCGGCGCCGCGCTCGATCAGACGGCGAACGAGCTCCGGGCTCTTGTAGGCGGCGATGCCGCCGGTGACCCCGAGCAAGATTCTTGTCTTAGGCGTCAATGGATACCCTTTAATTCTTTGAAGCGCACGATGTCGCTGTCGAATTGCTTGCGCATGGTCGCTTCTTCGCTGCGCTTTTCGCGAAGATTCTCCTCCTGCGTGTGCATGTCGTTGCTCACCCGCACCAGATCCTCCGCCATCTGATCGGGCATGGGCGGCGCCTTCGAATCGCTGCTGTACGGCTTGAAATGCATGCTGTTAACACGCAGCTTCTTCATGCGGCCGTCGAGTATCTCGAGGAATTGCCCGGTGACCTTGATCTGATCCGACAGCAGCCCAAGTCGTTGATCGCGCAGCCGCTCGATTTCCGACACCGAGCTGTAGGTGTTCAGCAGGTTCCTGTCGCGGCTCGCTCGCTGTTCGGCATCCAGTTTCTTTTGCTCCTCGGCAGCCAATTGCTCCGGGGTCTTCTGGGCATCGATGTGCTCGGTCTCGATGCCCTGCGAGTTGACGACGTGCTGTTCCTGGTTGGCATACTCCGGCGGGATGTGATCGCCGTAATGCGTCACGCCTTGTTGGTCCACCCATTTGTACAACTTGCGGCCGCTCGATGCCGCCGCGTGCGTGGCGAACGACCACGTCGCGAGCAGCACGACCGCACAAAGGACCCCAGCGAGATTCTTCAAACGCATTTCCTTACCAAGCTTAAGCCATTGTGAGTGGCGCGCGACCCCTTTGCCAGGGGCTATTCCTCAATCCGTAAGCCCATTCGGCACACGCGGTGGGCTACGCGCCCCGGGCTGGGCGCCCCCGGTTACACCGCGTGGGCTCGGCGCCCCCGGCTACACCCCGTGCGTTACACGCCGTAACGCTCCCGATAGGCCTGGATGCTCGAAAGCTCGGCCTGCCGGCCTTGGGCGTGCATATACTGCATGAGTTCCACCAGACCGATGACGGCGATGACGGGAATTGCGAACTGTTCGCGAACCTCCTGCACCGCGGATTGACCGTTGTCGCTGCCGCGCTCCTGGCGATCCAAGGCGAGCAGCACCCCCGCCGGGGTCGCCCCGGCGCTCTTGATGATATCGATGGACTCGCGGATCGCGGTGCCGGCCGTGATGACATCGTCCACGATCAGCACTCTGCCGTGCAAGGGACCGCCGACGATGTTGCCGCCCTCGCCATGGTCCTTGGTTTCCTTACGATTGAAGGCGAACGCCAGGCTCCGGTTTTGGGTCTCCGCCAGTGCAACCGCGGTCGCGGTCACCAAGGGTATTCCCTTATAGGCGGGGCCGAACAACATGTCGAAAGAGACATTTGAGGCGGCGACGGCGGCCGCGTAAGCGCGGCCGACCGCGGCAATCGCCGCACCCGTGTTGAGCGATCCCGCATTGAAGAAGTAGGGGCTTTCACGCCCGGACTTCAGCTTGAAACTGCCGAACTTCAAGACGCCCAGTTGCATGCACAATTCGATGAACTCGCATTGGTAGGGCAGCGGCCGCGCGGGCTGTATCATGCGGGAAGTCTCGCAAGGGACGCGCCGCGCCGCAAGCGCCGGCAGCATGGGGCTGGTAAGATCGCGCGCCATGCCTATGACCACCCCGCCGCCTAAGCCCACGCTACTTCAGGCGCTGGGAGACAAGCGCATGGCTGCCATTTTATTGCTGAGCTTCGCGTCCGGGCTGCCGTTGAACCTGACCGGGGCGACGTTGCAGGCGTGGCTCGCGTTCGATAACGTCGACATCAAGACGATCGGTCTGTTCGGCTTGGTCGGGTTTCCCTACATTCTCAAGTTTCTGTGGGCGCCGCTGCTGGACCGCTTCTTGCCGCCGCTCTTGGGACGCCGCCGCGGGTGGATAGTGATTTTTCAATTCTGCCTCGCCATCGGCATCGGTGTGATGGCCTTGAGTTCGCCGTCGCGTCAACCCTATGAGCTCGCCGCGGTTGCCCTGATCGTGGCATTTCTCTCTGCGTCCCAGGACATCGTGGTCGATGCGTACCGCGTCGACGTCATCCCGCCTAGCGAGCGGGCCCTCGCCGCCGCCGCAACCACCTTCGGTTATCGCTCCGCCGCGATGTTTGCCGGTGCGGTGATCTTGGTGGTGGCCGCCCAAATCGGCTGGCGTCTCGCCTATTTGTTGGTGGCCGGCATCATGGCCATGACGATGTTCGCGACTTTCTGGGCGCCGGAACCGCCGACCACGATCCTGGCGCCGCGTACATTGAGTGATGCCGTGGTGCGCCCGTTGAGCGACTTGCTCAACAAGCATGGCGCCTGGGGGTTTCTCGCGCTGGTCCTGCTCTACAAGGTCGGAGATGCTTTCGCGCTCAGTCTATACAGCGCCTTCATGGTCAAGGGCGTCGGATTTTCTGCGGTGCAGCTGAGTTTCGGTAAGGTCACGATGACGGTCTCTACGATGATCGGCGTTGCCCTGGGCGGCTGGATGTACATGCGCTGGGGCATGTTTCGCTCGCTGCTGCTCTTCGGCGTCGGCCAAGCGCTGACCAATCTAATGTACATGTGGCTCGCGCTCACGGGCAAAGTACTGTGGCTGATGATTCTGGCCACCGGTCTCGATAATCTGATCGGCGGAATGGGCCAGGCGGCCTATGTCGCGTTCTTGGTGTCCCTGTGCAGTGCGAGTTTCAGCGCCACCCAGTATGCGCTGCTGTCGGCCATGTCGGCGGTGCCGCGGGTGGTGATGAGTGCCATCGCGGGCCAAGTCGTGGACTCGGTAGGGTGGGCGAATTTCTTCATCGTCACGTTCTTGACGGCGACGCCGGGGCTCACGCTGTTGTTGATACTGCGCCGGCCGATCAACGAACTCGAAGCCCGCGAGGCCGCGAACGCCAACGCATAACGATCAAGCGGGCCGCGCAAACTCGGCGGCACCGGTCATAAGCGGTACGGCCTTCCGCCGGGGCGGACAACCTCGCTCAGCGGCGCAGCGATCGATCTTGGGGGGTCGACCAGGCCATCCGCGCATTGTCCTCGAAGTCGCGATCCAAGTCTTCGGTTTCGACGTCGATCGCGCCAGACCAATCTTCCGGCGCATCCGCGGCATCGAGCATTTGATCCAATAGCTGCTCGTTCCAGGAATCGAAATCCATTTCGGTGACCGTGCCGTCGAAATATTGGATTTCGATGGTCTCGTCCTCGTCGTCGATTGCGACCACTTCAAACAGCTCGTTGGTGACGCCTCGGTACCATTGACCTACGATGGGCTTCATCGCGCTCATAACCGTCTCCGTCTATTATTATCCTCACTGTCATTCAACTCTCATCGAATCCTTCGCGCAATACTTAAATTTTGCGCGTAGCAGCATGGGTTTTGGGCGCACAACTCTTCGAATCTTTCGTCGTTTTCTTCGCCGTATTCGTCATCGACGGAATTCGCGGCAGCTTCTTGAGCGGCAGCTAACCCACTCGAGCACCCCGCTTGCGGTAGGCAAGGTCCCACACGCCGTGTCCCAAGCGCGCGCCTCGCCGCTCGAATCGAGTCGGAGGACGAAAGTCGGGTCGTGTCACGTAAGTACCATCCGGGCTCAGCGATTCGAACTGAGTGCATGCGTTGCACACGGCGAGCATCTGCTCGGCATATTCGTGCCAGTCGGTGGCGAGCCGCAGTATTGCGCCGCTGCGCATTTTAGCGGCGAGCAGCGCGACGAATTCGGCGTCGATCAAGCGGCGCTTATGGTGCCGTTTTTTGTGCCAGGGATCCGGGAAGAACACGAGAATCTCGTCGAATGAGTCATCTTCGATCGCAGTCCTCAAGACCTCCACCGCATCGTGGCAGACGACTCGCACGTTCTCGAGTTTCGCCTGCGCGGCGCGCAGCAACAGCCGGCCGACTCCCGAGCGATGCACCTCGATGCCGAGGTAGTCGATGTGGGGATTGGCCTCCGCCAAGGCGCCGATGACTTCTCCCGCGCCGAACCCAATTTCGAGGCAACGCGGGGCGGCAGCGCGCGCGGCCGTCCGCCCAAAGGCAACGTCCAAATCGATCGGGCCATTGGTGAAATCCAGTCCGTACGCGGGCCAGAGTTCGGTGAGCGCGCGTTCCTGCGCCGCCGTGACCCGGCCGGCGCGCAACACGAAGCTGCGAATGCGACGGTGTGGATACATGGTCGCAAAGTGTGCCTGATATGATGCCGCGATGCGCAAATCCTGGATCGGAGCCCACGCGTGCGTCATTCTGTTGCTCGCCGGCTGCGTAAGTTTGCCGAGGCACGTGCAGAAGTACCCGAGCGCTGCGTTGGCTCAGCCGGGCAGCACCTCACTCGGCCGGATCGTCGAGCACGCCGGGGGCGGCCGTAATCTGTCCGGTATTCGGCTGCTCATCTCCGGCGATGAGGCGCTCGCCAGCTTGATCGCGCTCGCGGACCGCGCGGAACGCACGCTCGACATCCAGTACTACATCATTCATGAAGATGATTCCGCGCGTCTCTTGCTGCGCCATGTGCGGCTTGCCGCGGCTCGCGGTGTGCGGGTGCGCGTTTTGGTCGACGACCTCAATACGGCGGGTGAGGACCGGCGCTTCATGCATTTGAGCGAGCGCGAGAATATCGAGGTCCGCCTCTTCAATCCGTTCCCCGGGGGACGATTTGCCACCTGGACCCGCTTCGTCGCATCGGCGTCCGACATACCGCGCATCAATCACCGGATGCACAACAAGCTGTTCGTCGCCGATAATGCGATCGCCATCACCGGCGGGCGAAATATCGGCGATCAGTACTTCACGCGGGATCTGCACAGCAACTTCATCGACCTCGACGTGGTCGCCGCCGGCTCGATCGTGCCGCAATTGTCCGCCTCGTTCGACGCGTTTTGGAACAGCAAGTACGCCTACCCCATCGCATCGCTGGCCGCGCCCGTGCAGGCGGAGCGAGTGCCGCAGGCCCTCGAAGAAAGTGCGATGGCGGGAGATGCGAGCTGGCTGGCGCACGAACTCGATGCGGACGATTTGCAGTTGACCTGGGTGCCGGCCACGGTGTTGGTGGATAAGCCCGGTAAAATCGCGAGCGACGTCGCGCCCGACGAAGAGGTCACGATCGCCAACAATATCAAGACGCTGATGCGCTCGGCGACCCAGGAAGTGATCGTCATTTCACCTTACTTCGTGCCCGGCCCCGACGGAGTCGCCCTGATGCGGGAACTGGTGGAGCGCGGCGTGCACATCCGGGTTCTGACGAATTCGCTGGCCTCCACCGACTCTCCGCTGGTGCACAACGGGTACTCCCGCTACCGGGTAGCCTTGCTGAAACTCGGTGTCGAGCTCTCCGAAGTACGGCCCAAGCTCGGGACAAAGCGCAAGCGCTTCCATCCTTTCCGCAGCTCGAACGCCAGTTTGCACGCCAAGGCGCTGGTCATCGATCAGAAAACCGTATTCATCGGCTCGATGAATATGGACGCGCGATCCGCGCGCACCAACAGCGAGATGGGTATCGTGATCCGCAGCGCCGAGATCGCCCGCCAAGTCACGAGCTTGCTCGACGACATCAGCGCGGATGGAAGCTATACGCTGGAGCTCGACCGCCGCAGCCATATCGTGTGGTCCAGCGGCGAACCGGGCGCGGAAACGATCTGGCATACGGATCCGGAAACCACCCACTGGCAGCGATTCCTGTTGAAGCTGTTAGCGCCGTTCGCACCGGAGGAGCTGTTGTAGCGCGTAGCCCGGTGCCTTGGCGCAAGCGGACGATCGTCTCAGGATCGGTCCTGCTGCTCGGCATAGCGCTTCATCCCGTTCAATATCTCGGCATGCGCGAGGTCGACTCCCGCCCAGCCCAAGACCTTGACCCACTTGCCGGTCTCGAGATCCTTGTAATGCTCGAAGAAATGCTGAATCTGTTTCAGACGAATGTCGGGCACGTCGCCGATCGACTTCCAATGAATGAATAGAGGGCAGATGTCATCCGTGGGGACTGCCAGCACCTTCGCGTCGCCCCCCGATTCATCGTCCATGCGCAGGATGCCGAGCGGACGGCAACGCACCACGACTCCCGGCAACAGCGGAAACGGTGTATGCACCAGCACATCCACGGGGTCGTCGTCGTCGGCGACGGTCTCCGGAACATAGCCGTAATTGGTCGGATAGTGCATGGCCGTCATCATGAAGCGGTCCACGAACAGCGCGCCGGATGCCTTGTCTACTTCGTACTTCACGGGATCAGCGTTCATCGGAATTTCGATGATGACGTTGAATTCGTGCGGCACATGGTCGCCGGCCGTGACTTTGCTGATACTCATCTACGCATCCTTGTGCGGGTGTCGATGCCGTGCATCAAAGCGCCTACTATAACGGTCGCGCGCGCGATTGACGTGCCCGACTCGCGGCTTCGTCTTGACATAATCGTGATGCGGCCTTTTTGCGGTCAATAGATCGCAATCGACCGCGCTCCGCCGCCGGAGAGGAATGGTGACCCCGCTACCGCAGTCAGCGCCCCGGTGGTCGCATCCACGGTATAGACGGAGACATTACCGGTCGTCTCGTTGGCGGCATAGACGAACTGGCCCAGCGGATCGACCACGACCGAGAGCGGGAAGGTCCCGGCGCCCAACTCGGTGCCTACGCTAAGTGCACCGGTGCTCGGGGTGATGGCGTAAGCGGCAATCTCGTTCTTGCTGGTCACGTTCGCTGCATAGACGAAACTTCCGGCGGGATTGACGGCAAGCGATTCGGGACTGGATCGCGTCGAGAAGGGCGAGCCGGAAACCGGAGTAAGCGTACCCGTGGCCGAACTGATCGAGAAGGCGGAAATCGTGGCGGCGGTCTCATTCGCCACATAGGCGAAAGTGCCCGCCGGATCGATGGCGATCGACACCGCGCCGGCGCCCGCGCCGAACGGCGACCCCGAAATGACGGTGAGCTCGCCGGTGGCCGGATCGATGGCGAATACGCTCACCGTGCCATCGGCAAAGTTGGTTACGTATAGAAAGTTGCCGGCGGGGTCGGTCTTCACCGCAAAGGGCTGCGCTCCTACGGGGTACGGCGAGCCGCTGATCGCAGTCGCGGCGCCGTTGCTGATGGAATACGCCGACACGGTATCGTCGGTGGAGTTGGTGACATACAAATATCGATTCGTGGGATGAATCGCGACGGCCGTGGGTGCATTGCCGGTGGCTATTGCGACGCGACCCGACGTGAGGGTGCCGGTCGTGTAGTCGATGGCGAATACCGAAATGGCGTTCGAACCGTTGTTGACGACGTATAAGTACGTCCCATTGGGATCGACGGCCACCGCCACCGGCGCGGTGCCGGTTGACGCGAACGGCGACCCTGCCAGCGGCGTCAAGACCCCGCTGGTGGCATCGATGGCAAATGCCGACACGTCGTTGCCGGTTTGATTGGCTACATAGGCGAATCGACCGGCCTGGGTGCAGTTGACGACCACGTTGACGATATCGGCGTTCGCGATGGTGCCGGAACCGTTATGGACGGTGCAGGTTTGAGTCGGATTCGTCGGTTGGGTCGCCACGGTGACGGAATAGGTATCCCCTTTCTTGACACTGGAAGAAAAGGTGAACGTGCCGTTTCCGGTGAAGGTCAGCGCGTCGCCGGAATTGTTCTCGAGCACCAGCCCCGTGCCCAGCAGACCCGCCACCGTCCCGCCGACGGTGTATTTCAGTTCCAGCAGACAGGATGAGAGCGCGACGGCCGCCGCTAGAATTGCCAGGTACTTCAGCGCCTTCACAGATCACCCCTTACGCCTCTCGAGTTCCCGTGAGACCTCGCGCCCGGCAGATCATTCCATGGGGGAGCGTTAAGTTCGGTCAAGAGTCTTCACAATTAACACGCATTCCATGCATTGATCGCATGCTTTGCGTACTGATTTCAACAATCATCACCTCATCTCACCTTACGGGAGACTAGCATGCGCTACCGCTTATTGGGCCGTCGCTCGGTCAAGGAATGATCTCGCAGTTTCCAACACCCACGCGCGCGCCGCTGTCGCGGGAACACGACACATACTTTCTTGAACCATTCTTGGGATAATCGCTCTATTGTGCATTACCGCAACGCCCGTGAAATGGAAAACGTCAGCATGCTCACTCGACCGCGAATCGGCCAGAAGTACGTCTATCTTGCGGCGGCGCTGCTGATAGCCACGCTCGCGCCGCATTTGGCCCGCGCGACCTTGGGTGAGCCGGAAACGACCGTTGCGGCCGACGCAGCGGAACTCAAAGCATCGGTCAAATCGACCGAGCAGACGAACTACCGAGTCCACGAGATTCAATTACCCTCCGGTACCGTGTTGCGCGAGTTCGCGACGGCGGGGGGCATTGTATTCGCCGTGGCGTGGAGCGGTCCGGCGCTGCCTAATTTGCAGCAGACGCTGGGCAGCTATTTTGATGTGTACGTGACCGCCGCCAAGGCGCCGCATGCGGGGCATCGCCATCTGCAAGTTCAGCAAGAGAATTTCGTCATGCAATCGAGCGGCCGCATGCGCGCGTTCACCGGCCGGGCTTATTTGCCGCAAGCGGTCCCGGCCGGGGTGTCTCTGGATGAGTTGCATTGATGGATAAGTTCAAGCGAGCATTGGGCGGCGGACTGGCAATGCTGTTGAGTCTTGCCACCGTGTCGTGCGGCGGCGGCGGCGGCGGGGGTACCGTGGCGCCTAGTTCTTCCGGCGTCACTACAGTGGCCGCGGCGTCGAATGTGGTTGCCGTAACGGTCGATGCGGGTCCCGACAGTGTCAGTGCTCCAACCATCAATACCTTGTACACCACGGTCACGGTGTGCGTGCCGGGCAGCACCACCGAGTGCCAGGCCATCGATCACATTCAAGTCGACACCGGATCCTATGGGTTGCGCATTCTGGCGCCGGTGTTGACGCTATCCCTGCCGGGCGCGACAGCGTCGGACGGCAACTCGTTGGTGGAATGCACGCAATTCGTCGACGGCTACAGCTGGGGCCCGATCGCATCGGCGGACGTTCAGATAGCGGGTGAATCGGCGAGTTCGGTGCCGGTTCAGGTGATCGGTTCGTCGAACTTTGCCACCGTGCCCGCCGCCTGTTCGAGCACGGGTCCCGCGGAGGACACGGTGGCCCAATTCGGCGCGAATGGAATCTTGGGTATCGGCGTATTCGAACAAGATTGCGGTGCGGGCTGCGTGAACAGTGCGGCGCCGGGTTACTATTATTCTTGCTCGCCAACGACATGCTCGCCCATCGCCG